>ENA-UOTX01000258-UOTX01000258.1-compost-metagenome-genome-assembly--contig:-NODE-258-length-59757-cov-8.752413_pt1 | contig 59757 bp, 40 predicted proteins | sample MGYA00238143_ERZ746982 | MGnify/ENA primary metagenome ERZ746982 (study PRJEB28758, sample SAMN06268862) | compost metagenome | isolation source: single cell | place: USA: California, Emeryville, Joint... | reverse complement strand
CAAGCCGATGAAGAGAGCGCCCTTCATTGTTTGAGCCCGGAATAAATTGAATTAGGGTTTGATTTAAAGGGGTTGCTGGAATTAATAATTCTTGTCTCAAGCCAGATTAGACTAAGGATCACTCTTGAGCACTCGTTAGGAAAATAATCAAAAATTTGGATTTATTGGAAGAGTTTTAGTTTCGAAGAAACCATCATAAAGATTCTTTTAGATTCTTTTTGCCCTTTCTCAGCAGAGAAGAACCAAGCAACTATTAAATATAATGTAAGATGTTAATTTCGTCAATATAGCCTTAAAAAAATTCAATACGGAGTGATGGTTATCACCACTGATTTGCTATTGGTAGGAGTTGTTTTGTGTTTTACAAAATCCAAGGATCTGTCATCAATAGCCTTTGTTTACATAATAATGGCTCATAAACAAATTCCTTTCATAAAAGTAGTAAATACTTGAAAAAAGGCAATTTAACATCCAAAATGAGTTCGAGGTTGCTTATCCCATAAATACCTATGATATATAGCTGATTTTCGCAAAAAAGTCCATGGAATAGTTGACAACAGCCAAAACTATTAGAGAATGAAGCAACAAAGGATCTACTGAAACAGAGGTATCGAGGTTTTTCGTAAACTGTTTTCTGAGGATTGGCATCAAGCATTTTGGTAAAACAAAGGGCATTGTTGATGGGAATAAGAACTCTCGGAAATCTGGAAAAAATTCCTTTAGTTCTTGCTGCCTTGAGGATATTTGCTTTCAATATGCCTAATCATCAAAAAATCCGTTGCGTATATACCTAAACTCAGTCTTGGAGAGATTTATTCCTTTCCTAAAATAACTCCCAAAAAAATAAAAATCAAAAATCAAAAAATAAGATGTATACTCATAGTCTTCGCCAATTGGTTAAAATAGGGTGGGAGTTTGTTCTAGAGACAACCTCCATTTGGCACGATTTTGGGTGATTGGGAATTTATCACTCGTCGCAGCTTCATCTAAAGACACTTACGTAATCTGAGGCAGAAAACACAAAGTTCTAGTCCAACTTCATTAGGAAAATTTTGATCAAGTTGGAAAATACTCTTATTAAGAGCTATAATTTATTTCAAAAGCTTAGCTTAAATTTGAGAGATGGGTTGTACCAACTCAAGAGTAGGAGCTCTACTTTCACTCTACTTAGATCAGACAGAAGAACCAACAAAAGAGGAAGCGAAGCTCATACTGAATGACGTAATCAGGATGGAAAAGGAAAGAATTGAAAAGGAATTTAAACATGAAAAACCAGAGCAAACGAATCACATCATCAAATTGATCCAGACTATCTGAAAAAAATCACTGAGGAAAAGTCTCGGTTAGTTATAGTTTTGGATTCAAAATCTCAGCTCAAAACGTTATGTTTCCAGCCGAAACAAAGCAAGTCTAATCAATTGCAAAATTTCAAAACATGTAACTTCAAATCTGACCCTATAAAAGAAGCTAATGATAATGGCAAAAATACATTGAAAAAATTTGATGGAAAGCTGCGAAGGAGGTTCGAAAAAACCTCCACCTTTCCTTACAGTGTCCATGGACTTGTGAGAGTAGATCCTGGAAATGGAAGTTATATAACTGGCACAGGAATTCTCATTGGACCTGATTTCATGCTTACAGCAGCTCATAATATTTATGATGTCAAGGGATCTAAGCAAAAGTATGCGAGCATTGAATTTATCCCAGGCATCAACGAACAAGAAATTCCTTTTGGAATTTTCAAGGTTGTCGAGCCATACGTTCCTTATGAATTTCTAAAAACTTGGGAGAAAGAAGATTATGCCTTGCTTGTTCTTGATGGTGCTCCAGGCAACCTTGCAGGATATTTTGATCTGCATGTGGCCGAAAAAGAGATCATCAAAGAAAAAATCAAGGGATTGCATGTTATTGGATATCCAGGGTATGTCCGAACGAAAGATGAAAGAAATAAACTCAAATTTCTATCAGCAAAAGGGCGTCATCAATTATGGGGAATGGGGGGAGACGGTTGGCTTGAAGTTGATAAAAAGAATGGCGAATTTCTGATTAATTATAGCAATATCATGACAACTGGTGGCCAAAGTTGAAGTGGTGTGTTTTATTATGATGAGGTTACGGGTGAATATTATGTAATTGGGGTGCACATTTTAGGAAGAGGAGGAGAAAGCGGTTATAGCAGCGCAACATGGATTACGAACACAAGGTTTGGTCAAATAGAAAAATGGATGATTCAAGCTAGAAAGAATCACATAGCTCGAGAATAGCAGAAAAAGCCAAAGCTGAGCAAGTTATAATCAAGAATTAAAATTTAGAAAAAATGGGAATTGGAGATGTAGGTATGGAAGCTTTATCAGAACTCCTTCTTCTGGAAATTGAATCACTGAATTTGTCGAGGAATAGAATAAGTGGAATCGATGTAAAAGTTCTGTGTGAGAAGACTAATTTTAAAAAGTTAAAAGTTCTTAATTTGTCATCGAATAATATCGGTGCAGAGGGAGCAACAGCATTAAGCAAGAATATCTCATGGACCAATCTCACAACACTAGATTTATCTCGGTGATGAGGGAGTGAGAGAATTAAGCAAGAATACTTCATGGACGAAGCTCACAACACTAAATTTATCAGAGAATAATATCGGTGATGAGGGAGTGAGAGAGTTAAGCAAGAATACTTCATGGACAAATCTCGCAACACTAGATTTATCATGGAATTATATCGGAGTAGAGGTCTTGGACATCAAAAAAGTCCCCATTTTGGAGGAAATTATCATTTTTCTTAAAAAACTTCTGCATTTAGAATCTCGCTTTGATATCTCTTGATACAATGAGCAAACTAAATTTCGGGAATCGAGCAAATTCAGCTATCTTCGATATTCGTTATCTCAGTACTGATGATGTGCCTCTTCATATTACTGGCGAAATTAAGAAAAATTTGCTGCTGGTTCAAAAAGAAATCGAAAATATTATGAGAATTGCCGGATGCTGCCGTTTAATGTGAAGTAAGACCGCTCTCTTCTCTGGGGTAAGAAGATATGTTTACGTCTAAGCCTCTCGAATAACGACAACACGTACAGCCACTACAAAAAAGATGTAAGTCTTGGCGAAATCCTCTACCAGGGGAGAAATATATTAGTGAGACCATGATTGTAAAATTCAAAATACAAGGAGCCAATATCGTCCCCCAAATTGTCATTAAATTATCGTATAACATCTCTCTAATTATCTATTTCTATTTTCCTTGTTTACAATAAAGATTCACAAATTTAAATCCCATTTTAACTGTCAAGCATATCTACTCAATTAAAAACCAAAATAGCTTTTGAATTTTTATAATTCCGCGAAACATACAAAACCCCGCGCAAATTGATTAAATTCATGGACAGAGAACTTACTGTTGAAAAAGTTTATCAAAAAAAGACCCAACTCGAGCATATCCTACTCCGCCCTGACACCTACGTCGGCAGCGTCGAAAACACCGACGCTCAGCTCTGGGTGCTCGAAGAAGGTGCTGAACAGTTCACATCTAAAAAGATTGAGTACGTTCCAGCTTTCTACAAAATCTTCGACGAAATCCTCGTCAACGCTGCCGACAACTACCAACGCGACAAGAAAATGAACAAGATAAAAGTCACTATCGACACTGAAAACTGCTATGTCTCAGTCTGGAACAACGGCAGAGGAATCCCGGTGCAGATTCACAAAGAACACGGCATCTACGTCCCAGAGATGATTTTCGGGCATTTGCTTACCAGCAGCAACTACGATGACACTCAAAAGAAGGTGACTGGCGGAAGGAATGGTTATGGAGCAAAGTTAACGAATATTTTCTCAAAGAAGTTCATTATTGAAACCGCAGACAACAAAAATGGAAAGTAAAACCCCAATGCATTGACTCTCTTATTGACCGTTTGTAGATTGTTCAAGATGACCTGGAGAGATAACATGAGCGTTTGCTCTTCTCCTGATATTAAAGACTTTGTCGGAGATGATTACACTTGCGTGACTTTCTACCCAGACCTAAAACGGTTTCGTATGAAAGAGTTCGATGATGATATCGTGGCTCTTATGAGAAAGCGCGTATGTCTAATAATATGAGAAATAATGAGGTTTCTTACCGTTACTAATAGGTTTACGACTTAGCCGGAGTCATTTCTTCAACGGTGAAGGTCTATCTCAACGGGAAACCTATCTCCATCAAAGGATTCTCGCAGTACGTTGACATGTACTTCCCTAAAGGGACAGAATACCCAAAAATCAGCGAAAAACCCACAGCAGACCGACGATGGGAAGTGATAGTCAGCATTTCTGAGGGTCAGTTCCAGCAGGTGTCATTTGTGAACTCTATTTGTACATCCCGAGGCGGAACTCACGTGAATTATATCTCCGAGCAAATCACGGATAAGCTCACAGAAAACATTAAGAAAAAACACAAGGATTTGAATGTCAAGCCTTTTCAGATCCGTAATCATTTGTGGGTGTTCATCAATTGCTTAATTGAAAATCCATCGTTTGATTCTCAAACGAAGGAGACCCTAACGCTTAAAGTCTCTCAGTTCGGGTCCAAATGCGAGCTCAGCGAGAAGTTTCTAAAAGAAATCATTAAATCAGGGATCGTTGATAATATCGTGATGCAAGCACAGGCCAAAGCGACCCTGAAGCTTCAACGCACGTTAACTGGAACGAAAAAATCGCGGTTGCTTGGAATCCCGAAACTCGATGACGCGAATGACGCTGGAACGAGAGCGTCGGAGTCATGTACGCTGATATTAACGGAAGGAGACTCGGCTAAATCGCTCGCGTGTGCGGGCATCGAGGTTGTTGGGAGAGATAAATACGGTGTTTTCCCGCTCAAAGGGAAGTTTTTGAACGTTCGAGACACAACGGCGAAGCAAATCATGGAGAACCCAGAAATCCAAAATCTTATCAAAATCATTGGATTGCAAGTCGGAAAGAAGCACGAGGATCGAAAAAGTTTGCGTTATGGCAGTATCATGATCATGGCGGACCAAGACCCTGATGGGTCTCATATCAAAGGGCTTGTTCTGAACTTCATTCATCATTTTTGGCCTTCGTTATTCAAGTTCCCAGGCTTTTTGAAGGAGTTCATTACGCCATTGATCAAAGCGACTAAAGGGAATCAAACAAAAATGTTTTTCTCGCTGCAAGAGTTCGACGCTTGGAAAGAAAACCCCGGGACTCAGGCTCATTTGTGGAAGATCAAGTACTACAAAGGGCTGGGTACCTCGACGGACACCGAGGCGAAAGAATATTTCCAGAATATCGCGCGACACCAGATCACGTTTAAATATTCGGGAAATACCTGCGATGAGGCTATTGATTTGGCTTTTAATAAAAAGAAAGCTGACTCAAGGAAAGAATGGCTTGGGAACTATTCACCGAACGATTTCCTAGACAACACGCAGACGCAGCTGTCCTACACTGATTTCGTTCATAAGGAGTTGATACAGTTCTCTTTCTACGATAACATGCGGTCGATTCCCTCGCTATTAGACGGCTTGAAGCCCGGACAAAGAAAGGTGCTTTACTCGTGCTTCAAGCGCAACCTCAAAGGCGAAATCAAGGTCGCGCAGCTCTCTGGTTACGTTGCCGAGCACTCTGCTTACCACCACGGCGAGCAGTCGCTGGCTCAAACGATTATTGGCATGGCCCAGAATTTCGTTGGGTCGAATAATATCAACCTTCTCATGCCGAATGGTCAATTCGGGTCGAGAAACACCGGCGGGAAAGACGCAGCAAGCGCGAGATACCTCTTCACGAATCTCAATAAAGTCACAAGGGCCTTGTTCCCTGAGCCTGATGACCATGTGCTTACCTACCTCGATGATGACGGCCAGCTCGTGGAGCCTCAGACATATGTTCCTATCATCCCGTTGATTCTTGTAAACGGCGCTGAGGGTATCGGTACGGGCTGGAGCACAAGCATCCCTTGCTATAATCCAAGGGAAATCGCTGAGAATATACGCGGGAGACTCCGCGGCGAAGAATTTAAAAAGATGCACCCTTGGTTCAAAGGCTTTACAGGAGAGATCATCGAGAGCGCGAAAGGCGGGTACACTATTGAAGGAATTTTCAATATTATCGATGAAGACGCCTTTGAGATAACCGAATTACCCATCGGTAAATGGACCAAAGACTACAAGGCGTTCTTAGAGTCCATGGTGAACCCAGAGGAAGGAGAGGCTGAGCTCGAAGACGTTAAGGAGTATCACACGAACAACCGAGTCCATTTTGTCGTGAAGATGGCTGAGGGGAAATTAGCCAGCGTCGTGAACTCTCCCGGCGGCGTGATCAAGAAGTTCAGGCTGTCAACGACGATCCAAACCACCAATATGGTCGCGTTTGATTCCGAGGGCAAGATTCGAAGGTACGGACATGTTGGGGAAATCCTGGAAGAGTTTTACCACCAAAGACTCGAATATTATGAGAAAAGAAAGGAGTACTTAGCCTCGCGCATTAAAAGAGATCTCGAGATCCTGGAGAACAAGAAGCGCTTCGTTGAGGAAGTTGTCAAAAGGCAAATTAATATCATGAACGTGAAGCGCAAGGACCTCGTTGCTGAGCTCGCGAAGCATGGGTATAAGAAGATGAGCGAGATGACGAAGATAAAATCGACGAAAAAATTGCAGGATACGGAAATCAAGGACCCAGAGGAGCAGCAAGAAGAGGCTGATGAGATCGAGAAAGACTCGTCCGCGAAGGAATACGACTATTTACTGCGGATGCCTCTATGGAACTTGACTTATGAGAAAGTGGAGTCAATTAAGAAGGAATACGCAGACAAAGCAGTGGAATTGCTTAAGCTGCTTCAGACGAAAATTGAGGATATGTGGACTGAAGACCTTGATAAATTCCTCGCTGCGCTTGATGAATATGAAGATTTTGAGGAGAAGCAGAGGCGAAAAGGTCCTAAGGCGAAAGAAGTGAAAATAAACAGGAAAAATGTGAATTTGAAGGCGAAGAAAATGGATATTGAAGAAGGAGACGGTGAGGGAGAGAAACCGAAGAGAAAAGCGTCGAAACCGAAGACTCCAAAGAAAAAGAAGAAGATTGGCTCGGACGATGAGGATGAAAGCAGCGAGGAGGAGTGGAAAGCGTCGAAGTCCTCGAAAAAGAAAGTAGCTGCCGCTGATGGAACGAAAGAAAGGAAGAAGCGGACCGCCTCGGAACCCAAGGCGAAAGAGTCCTCTCAGGCGTCTGAAGATAAGCTTTCAGAGTTTAAATACTTGAAAACAAAGCAATTGAGTAAGGAAATACCGGCGGATAAAAGTTTGGAGTTAAGCCAGACGGTCGAAGAGGAGAAAACTGATGATAACAGCAACTCGATTTTCAAATACTTGGATAGTTATTCATCAACGAAGAAGAGTCCTGGAAAAGGTGTTGGTTCTTTCAGCAGTGGGCCGGGAATACTCTCTTTGGAAGAAAGGCTAAAGCAAAGGCTATTATCAGGTAAATATAATCATTTCATGGTGTTAATCTAAGCATTTATTTGATATTGATAGAGGGCTTACCGAAAATTTCGGAAAAGCAGCAGTCCCAAGCTGAATCCAGCTCGCCGGAAAAGGATTCGTCACCATCGAAGCTGAGAAGAGATGCGTCGGATAAGAAAAGAACGAGGGATGAGTTTGAAAAGGATTTTGACTCGCCATGGAAAACTTCAAAGAAAGAGTTTAATAGCGATTTTGATGTTTCTGATGACTCGTTGTTGGATGCGATAGTGGAAAAGAACTCCGATAATGAAAAGCAAAGCTCTGAGGAGGTAGCGCCAACCAAGAGAGAAACGAGAGGAAGGCGCATTAAGCTCAATTTCTATCAGGAAGAGTCAGATGGAGAGGAAAAATCTCAATCAGATGACAGCGAATTCGTTGTGGAATGATAAGGAAAATCTCTTAATCTAATACTAATGATATTCACTTTTAATATTCCTAAGTGATTTATATTACTTGCAAATGATAGAATAATAGAAATAAGCCTGCTATTTGTTTTAATATCATCATCAGTCATTCTTTAAGGAAAAGACTTCTTTTAGTTTGCCGTTAAGGCCGAACCTTTTCTGAGGCCGTCAGATACATAAAAGTCCAATAATTCGAATTGTAGTCCGCTTCAGCGGTCTGGGTTGTAGTAGGGTTATTACATAATACAGGTAGTCAATGAGAATAATAGCACACACATTTATAAGAACAAAATTTTTTGTGCTGCTTTGCCTCAAAAATTAAGTTTCATATGCACAAAGTATTATTTTTCATTTAACACATGCAATGCAAATTTCTAAACCTAAATAAACGATTCCTCCACCATTTTCGTCATAGAGCCTTTTTTGAGCGTATATTCGAAAACTCCTTCGTAGTCTTTTAACCTCACTCCAAAAAACAGCGTTTCATTATCCCCCGGCGTCACGTCCATTCCAGTAATCTCTCCAAATACGTCTATTTTCTGATACACTTCGCATTCCTTTTGAAAATCATATATCGATACGTAATCAATGGCCTCGCTAAAAATCAAATACTGTCCTCCTGCCGCAAATTTCACATTGCTAACTGAAGCAACTTCTGATGGTAAAATATGATATTCAGTCGACACCTTCCTCATATCCCAAACCCTGCAGGTCAGGTCCTGGTTTCCTGTTGCTAAGAATAACCCATTCGGGTGCCAATCAGATGCGAAAGTGTAATCTTCGTGTCCATAGAGTTTCATTACGACTTTGTTGAGTCTAATGTCTAAAATTTCTGTTTCGTTTTGATCGCAGCAGACTGCGATGATATTGCTATTGGCAGGGGACACTGAGCAGTTATTGACCGCTGTATCGAATTTGAAAGACAGACTGGGCTCTTTGAAGTATTTTATATTATACATCCGCAAATAGCAGTCATTTGCTCCTGTGAGGATTTTCAATTGGCCGTCTTCCTTATAAATATGAGAGCAGTTAAGAATGTGGTCTCCTTCAGTCGTTTTTCCAAAAAACCTGACTTTATTGGCCTCAAGGTCATAGACGGCAAGCTCGCCCTCGAATCCACCCGACACGGCATAGCCATCAGCATAGCCCAGGCAAACAGGGGTAAAATCATCCGCATAATTGAAGTCTTTAGTATCGTGATCCAATGTAGAAAATTTGTAAATCCCGTCTTGTTTCACATGGAGAAAATCGTATTTGGAAATGGCAACGAGGTTATATCGGAGCTGGAAGTGCCCGACCAGTGTAGGGAGGTTCCGGTAGTACTTAGAAAAATCATAGATTGAGTTCTTGGGCAGTTTTTGCTTTCTGGAGTGCTTTTTGAGCTCGCCGATACCATTTCTGTACGGTTTGAATTTTAAATCGCGTTGTCTTCGGTAAAATTTCCTTCCGATTCCTGGCATGATGACATCCCATTCGATTCCCTGGTAGTCCATGCCTGCCTGAACGCTGCCAGAGGTACTGACCAGACTCTGGTCAATGATTTTTACTTTTTGAGTTTTGTCTAATGCGATCGGGTCCATCCTACTTGATTTATTTATGTTATTTATTTTTCAACTTTCGAAAAATTTCGAATAAGTTCTTTTGGTAGCGATAATAGTTTCGAATCGATAAACAATCTTCTCTTGTAATGAGCATTAGAGTTCTAATATGTTCCCAACAATATGTATGTCTATCAAGGAGCTGGACTCTTGCCTCGAGAAGAAATTTGCGAATATTATATGTCCATTGTGTGTTTTTCAATAAGGAAGCTCTTGTGCTTATCCATTCCTATGTGAATAAGCTGAAGTTGATAGTATTGAGTGTTGCTAGTTCTGATTGTTAGGGAGAGCCATTAGAGTGGCATGAGGTGTGCTTGAGGTCTCTTGATTTCTTCTATATCGGGCTTATAGTGCGATCTAATTTCTATGGCTTTTGGAATGAAATAATACAGATGTGAAACATTTTTAGATGAGGTTAGGAGATTACAAAAAATATACCGATATTTGGATGAATTATGTCATCGACCTGATTTACAAAGAAAAAAACACTTGAAATAATAAAATTACGCATTTAAACTGGGGTTGCGATTTTGTAATTATTAACTCAACCACAACGAATTAGCTCAAGCAAATATTAACAAAAAATTTTCCTATGCTTTCACAGACAAAGCTTCATATTTCTGGCTAATGTAGCTTCGCCATTGCTCTTTGGGAAGCGTTTGAAGCGTTTGCTCATCAATCAGCTCTGAAATAACCACCATTCGAGCAGGGTGACCCTTTTCTAACTTGAGTTTCTCAAGTACAGCCAGCTCATGGAATTCTTTTTTCAGACCGACTGTGTTTTCTGGCTTTTCTTCTCTCGCTTCATTGGATATTACGTCACCTTGGACAAACCTAACCCGATGATTCTTCTTCTTACTTGGATTGCCGGCTTTTTTTGGAACACTCACCTCTGTGTCTCTTACACACGTCGCTTTCAACTCAACCGAGTTATTGTAGGAATTATCAGTTTCAAAGAACGAGGTATACCCTATATTATCGTTATTTCCTGCCGAGCTTTTCTTCAATTCACCAATCAATTTGCTCTTGATTTCTCTAAGCGCCTCTTCAGTTATCGAGCAGTCCAATTCATCTGTTTGAGTGAGTGTATCAAGAGAATTCATTCGATTTATTTCTTCGTCCATAACACTCGCAGCAAAGCTAAAAGTGAATTGCGGTACCTGTTGAGATTGAACTTTGTCAGCTTCTGCTTTCTGTTGACAAGGAAGATCTTTTTTTCCGGCTTCAAAACACGCGACTGTGTGTTCTTGTTGTTCAATGCGAGCCAATTTTTCCTTAGAGAGTTTTATCACTTCTTCTAGATACTCTTTCAACGAAGATCTCAGCGAATCGGCCTGGCAATTGTGCGTTTCGGGGTTCTTTTGAGCCATTTGATAACTCTCTTCTTCCGTTTTCTCTAGGCCTGCGAGCATGTTCTTGAGACTATCCAGCTCAACAGGAAATGTAGAAAGATCATTATCGTTTTTACAAATTTTCCCTGCATTGATGATACTCTGGGAAACATTCTCCAACAACCTATCGTAGTACCCAGAGCGTTGGTTTTCCTCTGTGCAACTATATATCTTCACCAGTGCAGACACGATTTGCCTTTCTGCAAGCTTTATTTGAGTGTTTATTTCACTAAGCTCACGAGGCGGCGAGCATTTGGATGAGTTCGCTTTGTCTTCAATACCAGGCGTTTGATAGACTCTTTCAGCGACAAGAGAGGCGAAGCTACTCTCATGATTGTATTCTGGGTGATCTCCCTCATTCTTCTGTAAATTGTTGCGACTAGAGTTTTCTGGAAACGCTCTGAAAGTAACTATCAACGGCGGTTTAGCCTCGTTGCAACTGTCAGTGTTCGGGTCTGTATCAATCTTTAAAGAGACCCTTTCTTTCTTCGGCGTCATATGCTCCTCCGCAACCTGCACATGAGACGTAACAAGGCTCGATTGCTCCGGGGACATTACTGGATTTCCAATAGTCGAATCTTTCGGGAGTCTGTTCACTGAAAACTCCACGATTGAATAGTCAGACTCTCCATTCGCATGGTTCCCTCGAATGGTTGTTGCAGCAGAATGCGTACGACTATGCGGCACTTTCAAAAACGAATTTCTTCTGCTCTCCACAAATTCATGGTACCGAGCTCGGAACACGTCGAGAGGGATTTGGACGTAGTTGTCGATGAGCACGACTTCAGCGGAAGTGGCCCGTTCCTTTGGTCTCTCGTTGCGATCGTAGTCACCCTCAGTTTGAAATAGAAAGTCTCGCTTAAGTTTATTCTTGTTATTGGCTCGGACAGCCTCTTCAGGGATAATTTGCTTCTGGATTTCTGAGGCTGGAGGCTTCCCACAGCCTTTAATCTCGGAAATAAACTCATTCCAGGTCAAGTAGATTGGCGGAGTGGTTTTAAGAGTTGGTGAAAGGCTGCCTTTGTCCTCGCTGGTGTCTCTCAATGGAAATTTGTGCTCATCATCAGTATTTTTCGCGTCTACAAATGCAGGGGTTCTGCAGTTGATTTTGGTGCCTAATGGGTCAGCTGCTCTCAGATGAATTTGCTTCTCGACTAAATTGATGTCAAGCTCCAATTGCTCAACCGCCTTTGGTTTTTTAAGTCTAAGCCTTGGTTTTTTCGCTGAAGACGTAGGAGTTTGTTTGACAGAATTATTCTTAGAGGGTGTTCGTAATGGACTGATTTCAGGTGATTTGTTCACTTGAGCACCATCTTTTTCAAGTTTCATTGACTTTAGCATGGAAATAATGCTGTCTTGAGTAATATCGCCTTCGTTGGCGCCTCCGTTTACGTTTGAGTCTTTCTCATTGACATCATAATCTTTCCTTGAGACTTCGGAAAATTGGCTTAGATTTATTGCGGAATCAACGTCTCCAGCTTGGCTCATCAGTTTTAAGTCAATCACTTGCTGTTTCGTTTGACAATTGGAGTTTAATACGCCATCTAACTGTCTTAAAGGCGATCTTTGATTCCCTCTTTCATTGCCCATTGGCTCAACCACCACAATGGACGGCATCGCGTTGATAGGTTGTTTTTCTTGAGAGTTCTCCCTTATTCCCATGATTTTATTACGAGACGCCTTCAATAGAAGGCGTTTAATGCTCCCTTTCTTCTGTTCAGAGATATTGCTGGATGCAGAGGTCTGTGACTTGGGATTCGACTCGGATGTGAAATTTTCAAGGTAGTTTCTGGACTCTAGAGGAAGGTTCTCATCAAAGTCTTTTTGGCTGATACAATAGGAAGTGTCCTCCCTGTCGGAATTCGAGGTAAGTACCGGGTAGTCTGGTTGATGAGCATTTATATAAAAGCCTACCAATTGTTGTATATGTGTCATTCGGAGATGTTTTGGCGTGGATACTGAATCACCTGCAAACGCAGAGATAGCTGTTAGACAGATAATTTATAAAATCAATAAAATCTACCGCGATAACCTTTAAACCAATTAGTGAACATAGCAATCCGTAAAAAAATTACCTTGGTAGTAATAGCTTTCCTTATTATTAATGCTCTTGACAGCGGTATTAAAGATCATCCCTAAGATACTGGGCTCAGCCAGTATATTTAAAGAAGCAATAATAATTCTCTATGGAAAATGTTCTTTTGTCATAATAATGCCTTTTCTTCATCTAATCTAAGAAGAATATTATTAAATCACCCCATCATGCTTCCCGTCGCTAATCTCCATCAGAATTTATTTATCCGCACCAGAAAAATCTCTTTCGATCAATTTACCAGTGCACAATTTTTCGGAGTTACGATTAAAAGTAGGATTTCTATTTCTGATCCTCCGAGTATATATTATCCTGATAAACTAAGTCTATTAATTATAAATTAGAATTTCAAAAGCAAAAAAAAGTTAACCATGGGAAACGACGGCGGCAGTATTCCAGGTAACCCATTTCCATTCAACTTTTCCTAACATTTCGTAGGAAGAAAAGACATGGTCAAAGAGAAAAAGAAAGAAGTTAAAATAGACGCAGAAATTAAGGCAAGAGCACGGTAATTACGAATTTTTGAGAATTTAGCTCATTTTCCTTGTTTATAGCGCGCAATTCTGCACTCTTACCAAGCAAAAACTCGAAAAACCAGTGGCGGGCTGCCGGTTGGGTTTCATGTATAATAAAGAAGCTCTTCTCAAGGCATTGATCGAGAAAAACCTCCCAAAAGAATTTTCCCACATCACCTCAATCAAAGACTTTGTCACCTTGAACCTTAAACAGAGCGAAAAGCCGGATGCGGCCTTTCCTTTTGTCTGCCCGGTTTCAAACACCGAATTAAACGGATTAAACAGATTCCTGTTTTTGTGGAAATGCGGCTGCGTGTTCAGCGAAAAAGCGTTGGAGCAGATCAAGGACGGAGAAAAGAAATGCCTTATTTGCACTAAGCCATACTCGAGCGATGAGGTCATTTCTCTTAATTACACTGAGGAAGAGCAGTTTAGAATGCAAAGAGAGATAATTGAGAAGAAAGAGCAACAGAAGAAGGATAAGAAGGTAAATTTGCCTTTATTTGTCCCTTACTAAAGCTTTTATATAGAAAAAGGATGATAAGGATGGGAAAACTAAAGCATCACACGGGCATTCAGAGCTTGAGCCTCAAATTTCGAAGAAAGCGAAGGTAGCAAACGGCACTCAGTTACCAGCGAATTTATTGGAGACTCTATGCGATGATCAATACGTCAAAGCAAAGGAACTCGAGCAAAAATCAACAGGTAACTAATACGCCTTTACGTCTCATTTCTAATCTTCTGCGCTCTTTAGCTTACAGCAAGCTGTTCCATAAGGAATACAAGCTCGAAGGAAACCTTTTCCACCGCAATGTGAAATCAGGAATGCGATAAGGTGTTTATATTTCAAAGGAAATTCGAAAATACTCGTCCTCGTGTTTTTTCATTTTTGTTTTTGAATATTCATGTTACTATAGAAAAAATTGATAGATTTTACTCAACTTTTGCTTTGGACGCTGCTAAGACAGCGGAGCCAGTATGTATGAATGTATCAGAATGAAAGACCATCAATTGATGAGTTTGAAATACAATTTTTCATGAGTCTTAAGCAGTTCTAAGAATTTTGTCCAAGTCTTCCTTGTTAGTTAAATAGTCAAGTCCAGGTAGGATTTTTCCCTCGAGTAATTCAAGAGAAGCACCACCACCTGTGCTGACGTGGCTAAGTCTCTGCTCGGCGCCTTTTTGAGTTTGCACTAACGCAACGGAGTCACCTCCACCCACAATCGAGGTCGCGCCGTTGGCAGTGGCTGTCATGATGTCATTGAGTAGCGCGATGCTTCCAGCTCTGAATTTCTCGATTTCGAAAACGCCTTGAGGACCATTCCAAACGATAGTTTTAGCTCTTCTAACAGCCTCGGAGTTCTCTTTGATGGTTTGTGGTCCAATATCATAACCAGCCCAGCCGTCTGGGATTCCGGTGTTGAGATTGAATTCCTTGACCTGAGAGCTAGCGTCGAATTTGTCACCGGCTAAGAAGTCGACTGGCAAATGAATTTTCACGCCTTTTGCTTGAGCCTATCAATCGTTAAGCTGGGATAATAGCAAGAAATATTACTTTTTCAAGGACTTTCTTGACGATTTTGGCACCTTCTTTATCATAGAGTGAGTTACCGATGTTGATTCCGTGGATTTCCTTCAAGAATGTGAAGGCCATGCCACCTCCGATGATCATTTCGTCGACCTTCTCGATAAGGTTTTCGATAAGCTGGATTTTATCAGCAACTTTGGCTCCTCCCAAAACAACTGTGTAATAAAGTTTGTTAGTAGAAAGCAACAGCTGAATTAATTTTACCCAAGAAAGGTCTTTGAGGGTTGTCCAAAATTGAGAAGTAATCCAATTCCTTCTTGAGGAGAAGGCCGGCAGCTCTGATAGGCAGGTCGATTCCAGTAATCGAACTGTGAGCTCTATGAGCCGTTCCAAAAGCATCATTAACGTAGATATCTCCGAGGGCTGTCAAACCTTTTCTAAAAGCTTGAATATTAGCTTTATCAGCCTTGGTCTAAAAAAAAAAACATAAGCCGCTTTTCACCGAAAAGTAATTGCCTTAGTTCCATCAGCTTCCTTGCGAGATCCTTCTTCTTCTAAATGGAATCGCAGGTTCTCGAGTAAAAAGATTTGACCGTCTTTTCCAGCGTTAGTCGCGTTGACGATCTCATCACCGACACAGTCATTGAGGAAAGTGACTTTCTTGCCCAAGAAATCTTCAAGGGCTGGAACAACAGGCTTCAGAGAGTGCTTTTCGACTCTGCTGCCGTTTGGACGACCGAGATGGGACATCAGGACGATATTCTTAGGGCCGTCTTCGAGGAGCTGCTTGATAGTTGGGACTGTCGTTTTGATTCTGGTTGCGTCCTTGACTTTACCTTCTTTCACAGGGACATTGAAATCCACTCTGACGAGGACTCTTTTATCTTAATCCATGTTGTTAGGAGGTAGTTAGGTAAGGAAAGGTACCTTTAATAAGATTTCGGATGTGTCCGATGTTTATTTTCTTTGATAACATTGCTGCGAAGAGTATCGGGTAGCCGAAGATTTTTTTCGAAAGTTTTTAATTCTTAATTCTAATTAAGATGAGAATCTTAGTTCCAAAATCCTTATCGTTTGATACATTCATTATAAATGCATGCTTCTATCAGTAATCGCAAATATCAAGCTTAAAGGCCTCTAAATGAAGAGAATTACTCATCGAGTAAGTGAATCGCGTTTTTTAATTGAAAATTGAGTATGCTATCAAATTCTATTTACCTATATATATATTTGGTAAAGGAATAACGTCCATATTTGAAGGGTGACGTCGAACACTAAGGAGTTTACGCCGTGGGCCTTTAGCATCAACATTATAGGGAGTAAGGTTTAGCAATCTTAAAAGAGCCAATGAAAGAGTGCTGTTCTGACAGAGAAATCGGCCAGAATCAAAAATCATTTTAAGTTGCTACAATAAATCATATATTTAGTTGAAAAATCGCATTTGATATATCACTCGTATGGTGGAACCGAGCCTCAATTCTAATACCTACCAAGAGATTCATCCCAACGTTCCTGAAGGACATCTCGCCATCGGTAAACCAATCAAAGGCGATTTGAAGCCATTGGCTGAAATTTTCGTGGATTATATCCATTAGGAAAAATTAAATCGTTGGTGTTGCATAACAAAGCGAGCAGCATGGTCAGCTCATGCAAAGGAGAGATCAAGTTCTGGAACTTCCTACAGACGTACAAAGCGTTTAAGAAAATGGACTATCGCTATGATGTCCAAGTGAAAACAATGCAACTTGAAGAGGAATTCAGTAAAATACCCCTGATTATCCACTTATAACAACAATCATTTATTTGCAGAAAACATGATCGATGCAGGTAGTATTTTGCGGTTTCCGCTGTATAAACGTGCGTTTCAGTCAGCTCGATGGATGTCTCCTCAGATGATAAATGGCTGGCCATTGGAACCGAAGTCGGATTTATCAGAGTTTGGGATCTCAAGGATAGCACCCACTATCATACCTTCGACCCTGGAGTCCAATGTAAACGCGCTTATTAGCTACCGTTTTGGATTAACTCTACAATTCAGACGCTTACAAGCAAAATGAATTCGGAGACTTGGAAATATCTAAGGGTAATGGCCTAGCAGATTCTGAGGAGTGATTTGTTAATTATATAATGGGCAGTTACATGCACTCAAGTGAAGTTTTTGAAGGATAATAACACGATAGTGTCGACGCATGTGGGAGAGAAAAACATTCGGTTTTGGAACGTAAAGATGAAAATTCCAACGCATTCCTTTGAGCTTGAATGTGAGGAGATTTATTATTATTCTGGGCCTCATAATGCTTTTTGCTTTCTTTCAAAGTTGAGCCGCCGATGTTCGATATAAATGAACAAGCAAAAATGATCTACGTTGTCAATCCGCTTTATAATTTCCTTGAAATGTGGGATATTTCGAACAAAGAAATTGTAGGAAACTCTAAGGATTCGCATTCAGGCAGCCGATTGTGTTTTTCTCAGAGTGTGTGATTTTTCTCCTTAAATAGACGATATTACAGGGATAGCACATGTCCCAGGTGAGGACGTATACTATGTGATCACTTGTTCAGCAGATATGTCAATTCGGTATTGGATAGATGGCTATCGTCCGAGACTCAAAATAGCCAAAGCCCATGAAGGTATGGAGAAATGATAGCATTTTCGGGTATCATTAATGCGGCGATAGGAAAAATATTATGTCTCTCTATGGCAGAGAGTAAAGAGTTTTTCGCGACCGCAGGATCAGATTTTTCAATCAAAGTGTGGCATATACTTCGAAAAACCCCCACATACAGCTTTGAATGCGCCCATCAGAGTACTGAGTCCAATTTATGCAAATAATCATTATTTGTCTCACGAATTTTAGGCAGTATTACCACGTTGAACATCTGTGAAAGTGACGAGGGCTATTTTCTGGCTTCTGCTTGCGAAACTCCTTCGATTAGGCTCTGGTTCATTGATGAGAATAAAAAAAGAGTCGGAGCGCTCGAGAGAGTCTGCAATGGTAATTTCAGCTAATTGAAAAGTGGCGTCTCATTGAAAAAATATCTATAGCCAAACTCACCCAGATGGAAATACTCAAAAACCCGTTTAGAGTGCTGACCGCTCGCCAAAATATCAAGCTCTGGGCCATTGAGACCAAGCAGCTACTATCCACCCTCGAGATCCTTAAAGTGGGTAAAAACTAATTGATCGAGTATCGCCACTGAGACTTTGTATTGCTAATTATAGGAGTATTCACTCTCATTGCAAAGGGATCTCGAGATGACCTAATCGCCCTCGCAACCAGAGACCGTAGCGTTGTCCTCGTTATCAATGAGCAAGGAGCATTAACGTTCCACTCTGAGTTAAAAAATTACCACTCAGGTAAGCTTCTTTCTAATACCTGGCCATCATCACTCTAAAATACAAGAGGAAATAACTGGACTGAATATCTACCGTAAAGGCGAAGTTTTGTTAGTTAGTTGCTCTCGAGGCGCCTTAAAGATCAGGAACGTCCACAAGAAAACTGATCTTTTCATTGTGAATAATTCCGCATGGAGGTTCTCGAGGGTCCAGCTCATTCCTAATACTCATCACGCGATTTTCTTCGATCAAATGATGAATAAATTCGGAATAATCAATGTGAAGAAAACTTTGCATCAGAAAAGGCTGATCGGCATGGCAACGAGTATTTTAGTTTTTATGAGCTCCTTTAACAACGCTATGGTAGATTTTGCGGTCCATACCATTGATAAGAAGACGCTTTGGTTGTATGGAATAGAAAAAGGCGACGATCCTAAACTTTGCGTCTGGGATCTTGTCAAAATGCGCTTAGTTTATAAGACTCGTCTAGCGGTACCGGGTAATCTGTCGCCTTGATGAACTACTGATGAAATCAATATTGGTAGGAAATATAAACGCAATCGAGTGCTTCGAAGGAAAAAATTCGATACTTATCGCTGCGAAGGAGAAAGTGTATTACCTCGAGTTCCCTTTCAAAAAGATAACAGAGAAAATTTTTGATGGAGGCAGTAGAAGTATGTGCTATCCTTAACAATGACTTTAATTTTTAACATCAAAATTTATTACAATAGATCAATTCTATGCGCTAAAGACAATCAAAGCCGGAAAATATATTTTGGCGGGTGACTCTCATGGAGGATTGAGAATACTTAGAAAGACCTAACGATCCGTTCTTTTCAAAGGGGACTGTCTATAAGCAGGAAGGCTTAGCTTAGAAAAAGATAAAAAGCAAAATACACTAAAAATATGAATTTGTTCGGGCAATCTTCTGACTAATGGTCTTGTCTTATTGATGTTACGTCGCTTATAGAACTCAATAATACTTACTTTGATATATGTGATAGTGGTAGAGGTAATAACACACAGAAATCTAATCATAATACCATCATTGATTTTGTTCCAGACTCGCAAAGCAACGTTCATGATCATTGAACAGCAGTCCAGATGAGTTATCCACCTGTTTTTTTCTGAGCAAGCCTTAAAATATATATGGAAATTTAGATTCTCAGTGGATGCGATTTTGGATGCTGGTCTTAGCGCCGTTTGATTCAGTAATCCGAAGGAATCTACTGTAGCAATCTTTTAAGCAGAGAGATTCATTGATTCTCATTTTACGTTAATTTCTGAAATAAAAAATCGACCATGGCAAAATTTCTCAGACGAGTCGGAAAGAAGAAACACCAGTTCCAGCTTGAGGCGTACATTGAAAAAGTTTACCTGGCAGCTGCATTTGAATGCGAGCTCTCCGTTCTGCTCAAACGAGGTAACAAATCCAAAGTTTCCCAGTTTAATAGATCTTTCTAGGGGACCACAAGGCGCAGACTGTGAGACAAGGAAACGACGTTGCAAAAGGATATACATTGTTCATGGAGCCTCTGGATGTTCCAGTGGCGCTTTACTATGACGAGAAGAGAAACAAATACCTTGAGCAGAAAGTACTGGACGTCTATCCTTTGTGTTTAACCGAATTTTTTCCTTTAATAGTGCTCATTTACTGTGATTATCCATACCGCACGTGGTAACAGAATTGCTGGCACAGCTGATCTCGATCTTTCGGCTTACCCGAATAATAACAACTTAAGTACATCTCTTGTCTTCGCTTGGCTTGAGATTCATTTTCCCTAATTGCTAGTTTCGCAAGAGAGCATCAAGCTAAAGAGCACGGATCCCAACGCCAAGTTGCAGATGAGAATTAAAATGGAGTTTATTGGCGAGGACAAAAATGAGAGGTTAGTTTGGCTTCTAAAGCCTTGATTCATGAATGTTTTATATAGTAGTAGGATCAGCGAAGAGAGGAACTCTCAACTAGCGGAAGAGTCCTATATCCATGAAAACACGAGCCAGACGCAGCGAACTGAAGAAGCCGAAGGGGAAAATTTTATGAAACCTTTACAGTCGGAGTTTCAAAGAGATGAAGAAGCTCATGTGCCAGAAGAAAAAAAAGGCCCAAGAGGAGGAGGAGAACAGTTCATTCAGAAAGGATCTCGAGAGTCTATTGAGAGAGCGAGACAGACCGAAGGAAAACCGCAGGCTAGATGGGATGATTTCGAGGACCTCGAAGGAATTATTCCGACCGTTCAAACTCAAAACAATCAGGTTTTTGAAGTCAAGGAAGCTTCGCAACAGGAGCTGAAAGAATCAAAACCTGCTGATAAACTTAAATCCCAAACGCATCGAGCTAGCGATGTTATCACTCCAAAGAAAACGGTTAGCCCGATTGTGAGGACTCAAAGCATGACAGGCTCTACGGGAACGAAGCCAATAGCGCCTAATATCGTGCTGAATACGCCAGAAATAGAAAAGAAATTGAAGAGTATAAATATTTTCAAGATGAACCCAAGAGATAGTGACAAGAAAGAAGAAGTAACACAATCACAGACAATGAGGCAATCCGAGCCGTTGAGACAATCTCTGCCGTCGAGACTGTCTCGAGAGGACCAAGAAATCAGCGCTGAGGCTCGAAAATACGTGGATGAGCTCTTTGAGCATGTCTTTGAAGAAGAGCAAGCGGAACCTAAGCCTGTTTACCTCAAAAAAGGCAAAAGCGAACCCCCAAAAAATATTAGCGCCTTTGTATTGGATAAAGGCAGTCCTGTGCCGGGCTTCCAAGAGTTTGAGCACGAAAAGCCAAGAAAAGAGGAGTCCCCGAAACGTATAGAGGAGCCTCAGTTGAACGAATCTGACAAGGATGAGCCGTTGAATCTCTTGGAGTCGAAGGACATGGAGATAAATCGATTGAGGATAGAAAATCAGTCGCAAAAGGAACAAATTCAACAGAAGGATATGCAAATTATGAAGTTTAAGGCGCTTCTCGAAGCAGCGAAGAAAGACTCTGAGAGACTGACCATCTCTCGGACAGTTTCGACAGGTGGGGAGGGATCGATAGATAGACTGAATGCGCTAATTGTGCAACAGAATGCTAAAATCAGTGTTTTATCGACAGAAAATTTGGATCTCAAAGGTATCATTTCACATTATTTAAACAACGTTATTAACCATGTTACAAAGAAAAAACCAAAAGGATCGACGATTTGGAACTCGAGCTTGATAACGTGAGAGATAAGCTAAAAGAAGCTGAGGCTCAGTGCAAGGCATTGAGCGACCAAAACGACTTATTGGAACACAAATGCGCGAAGCTCGACCGTGAGCTAGCAAAGGTAAATGAAAGTTGTTATTGGGCCCTGTTTACTAGCCCCTCGGAACCTAGCTTAAAACCAGCTACTTTACATTGAACCAAGAGAATGCTGCAAATTTGGAAAAATACCATGCGCTTGCAGAGCTTAATAAGGAGAAAACGAACGCAGTCCAAGCAGTAATGAACATCTATCCAGTGACTAAGGAATAACAATTAATATTTTTCCAATATAGGCGATCTTAGAAGCTGAAGAAGCTAATGTAAGATACCAAAACCTAGAAAAAGAGAACGATCGGCTTTGCGCAGAAGTAGCGAAAGCTCAAGAGATGGTAAATACGCTTAGAGCTCGTGGAAACGAGCTCGCGAAGAAAGCCACTGAAATGCAAGTTCGTCTTACAGCGGAAAAGAAGGAACTCGAAGTAAATACTCAGAGAATCAAACGTTCTCCTAACTCATTTTCCTCTACTTAAAGGAAAAATTAAAAGCAAAAGACGATGAATTGAAAATCTACAAATCCTATGCTGAGAACACGATTGAAGAGCTAGAGCGTGAGCTCGAAGCAGCTCGAAAAGAAGCAAAGGTTTCGAGGCAAACGGAGCTAGCCCTTCAGCTCGAAAAGCTGAAATCTGACGTAAACTCACGTTTTTCCGCTTGAGAGTATTAACCCACTTCAAGCTTGAGGAAATACAAAAAGAAATAGAAAATGATTCATCAGCCAATAAAACAGCAGCCGAAGAGCAACAATCCGAAGCCTTACAGAAGGAAAACATTCAACTTAAGTCGCTTGTTAGTGTACTTGAAGCAAGCCTTAAAGAGAACGAAGAAAGGCACGTGAAAAATCAGGAAACTATTAATAAAGAAATGCGATGGCTCAACAGCAAATGTCTTCAGCTTGAAGAAGAGAACCAGAAGCTCCACAGCGAGAACGAGAAGAGACTTAAAGATATGCTCTCTGAAACAGCGGAATTGAAAAATCAGATCGCTATTCTGAAGCAAGAGAATGAAAATCTACTCGCTCACTGGCAAGAGAAAATCAATGAAAAAGAAGCTCGCTGTAAAGCTCTTGAAGAAGAGAACAAGGGACTCAGCAGGAAATTAGTACAACTACAGAAAGATGTTTCTACAGAGGCAATCAGCCAGGATCACAAGGAAGTGCTGGTCTCAGGAGTAGGCCAACTGCTGCAAACTGCAGAAATAGGCCATCATTTAGTTGTTGAAGGACTAGAGAAAGAAATCGAGAGACTGAAACTTGAGCTGCAAGCGGCGAAGGAGCAAGCAGCGCGGCCTTCTAATGATGATGTGATAGCCTCTCTGCAATTAGAAAACGACAAGTTGAAAAGAGAAGTGAAGGAATTGTATGCTAAATTAGCGAGTGAGAAACCCATTGATGATTCGTCGCTGGAAGTAGACAACCAGTCGTTGCAGCAAAAGCTTTCGAGGTTAACTAAAGAAAATAAACGGTACGAGGAGCAAATCCAGCAGCTTTATGTAAGTTCTATAAGGCTCTTGAAGATTGATAATGTGAATTGACTAGGCGACTCTCAGGCGGTTTAATTCTGAAGAGAAAGAAAAGGAGAGCAAAGCAGAAAATGAGCCGGTTGAAAACAAGACCAATGGTAACGACATGAAGGATCTCGTGCTTGAGGCAGAAAATGAGAATCCGAAGGAGAAAGAGAAGTCGGTTATCAATATCAATTAGTTATTGTCTGCTCACTACAGAGGTGAAATTTAGAGTTTTGATATATCACTTGCAAACGCTAGGAGGATATAAATATATATATTAACTGTAAACTGTAAGCAACTGCATGCATCTAATGTTATTTCACGAAATTTTGTGATATAATGGATAGTTGGTTATTTACTTGATAATGAATTGAATGAATTTTATTTGCATGATAAGAAACAATGGCAGACCTACAAAGAAGAACTCTTAAGTATTTTTCAAACCTGAATATGAGCAGAATCTCCATAAATTCGAGTTCAAATTTACAACATTTTTTTGTTTGTTGTTTCTTTCGATTATCTCAGTTAGAGGGAGGCCAATATTTAATGATGTGGAGATGATTGATGTTGTATGAGAGAAAGCTAATGAGCTATTTATTTATCAGAATGTTGAATCAGATGCATTGAAGCTCTCTTGTGATCAATGCTGGATTTCAATTACCATTTGTCAGTAGGCTCTTATGAAGGATTAAGCGAAATTTTAGAGACGATGTAGTTCTCATTTTTTTATTAGTTCGAATCTACTAAGTAGTAGGACATAACTTCAAAGATGTTTTCTTTTTTTTATTTACTGCTACTATTAGTAAAAATATTTCTTTAGCTTGTTACTGCTACAAGATAGTATTTAGAACAGATTTTGTTGCAAAGGCCAACTATTTAGCTTTTCACAGTATTTCAAAACTAGTTTTTTTCAAAATTATGTTTGACCTACTGCAAATTAATTTATCTTCATCATCTCATGAAGAATTGATTTATCGTTGCTTATGGAATTAAAACCAAATAGTCATATCATATCCAACTTCATATTCGTGATTTACCTATAAGAATTACCTTTAGAAAAGAGGATTAACCATTCTCAGAGATACCATTTACTTATCTGAGCACTTTCTGTTTAGCAAGGCAAAATTTACCTTTACAATATTTCAAATTCTTACCTTTGAGATCATAAATCTTCAAGATATTTCAATTTATACCCAGCAACCTATTTACCATTACAATTCAACTTGGGATTTATAAGCATAATTCAAATTTGCTTTGAAGCAAGCGGGTTCGAAGGGAAATATTACTAAGGAAATAACTTTTGCAGGGTTGGTCTCTCATTTACCATTACAGGTTATTTTCAAATTTATTTAACAATCTTTTTTTAATCAATTATTAATTTTTTCACTTAGCATGTTAAAATATCAAAAACTTTGTAGTAAAACTTGGAAAACGAGTAATAAGTCGCTCGATCTATCAGACCTCTTATTTTAATGTGAATTAACATCTGTTTTACCTGTTCTACTTCATATATAATGAATTACAATCAGCCCATGATTTGTAGTCTCTTTCTATATCTAGATGCAATCCATCATGAAAAGAGAGTGTCGGTTATGGTATCTTTTCACAATTCATCAGATTGAGTCTCCGGACATTTGGCCTTTTGCTCTCAATGCATGTGCCCTTTCACAGATTGACTTTTTTGATATTGCATTAACTTAACGATTCAATCAAAATTGAAAATCACAACACTTTTTGTTATCTCACTATTTATAGCTTAGAAAGTCCTTCATATTTTCCTCAAGCTTGTGAGATCATACTAACGCCTCGTTTCATTATCAAACCGCAATGTAGATCAATAATCTTTTTTTAAGCGAAACGAGGACTGAACGCTTTTTTGTTCGATCTCATCAGGCAAAGTAATCCAAAAAAGATAAAACACGTTCGAACTTATTGCCTTCCTTCAAATATATCCACCAAATCGCCGACAAAATTTCTGAACTTACTCATCTCGATGATATGAACTACTCTCTTTATAGCTTCGATAAACTAAAAGAAAAAATCTTTATTTTCGAAATAGAACCTTTCAATGGAAAGCAAGGAAGGCGAAATCGCCACATGGCAAAAGAGTCTCCAAAAATCCATTTCCGGAAATATGCAGCTCGACTTCTGGAAGAACATCTGCATCGGGTATATCGCCGCGAGCTCCAAGACTCCAGAGACAGACATCCTTAAGTACAAAAATATTCACACGAATGAAAAAGGAAGCGTCTTCATCGTTTCAATCCTCGACGCAAGAAGCAAAATATATAAGGACTTAGAAGGAAACGAGAATGCTTCCCTCTGCTGGTATTTCCCTCTCTCAAAGGAGAAATACCGTATCAGATCAAAGCTTTTCAGGATTGTTAAAGGCTGTTATGATGAGAAGAAGGAGCAGCCGTTGCTGGAAGCAAAGAAGTTTCAAGAGATCTGGGAAAAGGACCTTTCAAAAGAGGAGCGAAAAGAATTTACGGAATTGACGCCTGATACAGTGACTGAGGAGAAATCGATTAAAAAGCATGATGATTTGAATGATTTTGGAACACCTGAAGTTGCCAATGTCTCAAGGAATTTCGCGGTAGTGTTATTTGAAGTCCTTGAGGTGGAGCATACAAGATATCAGATGCCACAGGTGATCGCTGATGCAAGATACACGCCGTTTGAGTCGTTGTTCGCGCCGTATAAAGTTACAACGAAATATTTGCATACGCGTAGTAAGGAGGATCCTTCGAAATGGGAATCGGTTCCATTGAATCCATAATTAATTGGATTGGCTGGAGTTTAATATTGTGCTGCAAATGTTAATTGAGTGTGGGCTTGAATATATTTGATGCTTTGCAGATCTTGCGTTGTAAAAAGGTTGAGGAAAATAGATAAATATAATGAAGTTAGAATTCATAGAATGAAGTAAGAGAGTTAATGTTTGAGGTGTTCTAAGCAAATAATGGTTAATCATAATCTCAATAATTGAGAGTTTCATGATTGCTATATGTTAATGGCGATTTAAAATGTTGAGGAAACTAGTGTCTCATTGAAATACCTTAACGGATTATTGAATAACAAATTTCTCATTGATTGAGTATAATTAAACAGAATTTTTGAAATAAATTTCATAAATGCGTTTTCCAACGTGACTAGTTTGATAAGAGAACACAAAGAGAGGTCGCTGGATTGCAGAAAATTATCAATCTCAGGGATATCTTCTCTCTCTCTAAATACGTGTCTTTGATAGAATCTATCCTAACGTTTGTATATTATCTCGGTTAAGATTAAACTCAACTCAATACATGAGACCGGATTTCTCATAAAAAGCAAATAAAATCTGCATTGTGTCCTAAACAAAGTGCAAAACCCTGAGAAAGTGGACGTCGACTTTAGATTTTCTATCCCTCGCAAGCTTAAATTTGAATATCAAGCTTTTAAGCTCGTCGCAGAAACTTCTACTTATAAGATATTTGAAGCTGAGGCCCGTGATTCAAAAGAAAAGCATAGGATCAGAGTCCTTGATCGCTCAAAACAGTTGTAAAGGACGACAACGATCTCACGGCCACCCTCTTCGTGAAAGAGATCCTTTATCTCCAACCTAGATATCCTGGCTCTGTCTTGACTAATACATTCGAAATCAGTGATGTTGGCCAACAGATTGGTTGCGCAACTCTTCCAAATCTTCCTCTGAGCTATCAACCTGACGGGAGTAGGAGGGTTTCAATCCTAAAGATCCTCAATTGATTCAAAAATTGATCAGTGATGTTCTTTACGATATTGAATTTCTGTGGAAGAACATGAACATAAGAAAGATTATGGACGTCTTGGGACCAGAGAGTCTCTGTTTCATGAAGGAAAAAGAAGACTTTTTTTGAGTGATTGGGCAAAACTGATGACAACTGAAGTCGATGATTTATTACATACTGCGTCTACCACTTCTTTGAAAGGGGAAAAATTTACTTCCCAAGAGTTAGCTGGAGAAATCAAGGCTCTGGCGTTGAGTGTGCTCAAGCTGAACAAAATAGAGAAGGTTGATGAAGTGGAAAGTATATACGAATGCAAAGCGTTGGACCTAGTCTATATAATTATCTGATCGAAGGAATTCTGGAGCAGTCTTTTGTCGCTTCATGGCAGCTGCGAACTCTACTTGGGAAAATGCTGAGTTTGAATCCCGCAAAACCTGCCTGATTTAGAAGAACTCAGACTCAAAGATGAGGGAAACCAAATCTCGACGAAAACTGGTATTGAGGAGGTCAAACAAACTGAATACATGTTGCCTGACTCAAGTCCCTTTCATAAGTACAAACCAGAGAGCAAACCATTTGCTGGAACATTCCAATCTGAGCTGTACTTTGCAACAAATCGGGAAGATGGTAACGCCTATGTCATGAAAGTATTACGTAAAGACAAGCGGGCATCCACAGAAAGCCGAGATCGAAATATATTAATTGAAAGGGAAAAGAAGTATGTGGGGTTAGCCAGGAACAGTAACAATCCCAATCTGATCAGTGTAGAAGCTACATGGGAAACTGACAAATTTGTTAATCTGCTCTTCGAATACTATCCTGACGGTACTCTCACACAATTTCTTGAGAAGTAAGTAGATACTGGGAAGAGGCTTTCATGTTTAAGAAAATCTTGAAAGGGTACAGTTGGTTCAGAGAAAACAATCTGATTCACCGAGATTTGAAATTACAGAATATATTTATGAAAGGAGAGGAACCAATCCTTTCTGATTTTGGCACTGTTAGAGCTCTACACGAAGAATTGAGAGTGAATAAGGATCCAGATGAGATGTCTCCCAGACCATTCACACGAACTATTCTTTCGTCTGAGCAAGTGAGAGACGAGCCTTATGGTGTACCAGTAGATATTTGGGGACTTGGTCTGATCCTCTATCAAATGATATACGGCATTCATCCTTTTGTGACTTCTAAGGAGATTGAATCGCAGCGGAATATTGATGAGATGCGCTTCCAAAAACCTCATGTTGAACCATTAATCAGTCCTGTGTGCAAAGAATTAATCTATTCAATGCTACAAAAGGACCCAGAGAAGCGTATCACATGGGATGATCTAATTAATCATAAGGTCCTCAATCCTGAATTTTCTTATGCAAATCCATTGCTTTCTGATAAAATATAGACAGAACCCTTTAGTGTGAAAATAGATGAAGTAAAAAATAGATCAAACGTGAAATAGATACACACACAGTAACAAATTCACATTAATAACTAAATCTACAGGTCATACATACATATCTCATGTTTGTATAGAAATACAGAAGCATTGGCACTAAGGAGCCGTCAATTATTATTGGTATATCACAGAAGACCTTGAATTATATGAACCTTTTTGAAGGCTGAAGCCGATATAGGTTTTTAACACTCATTGAAGAATCTAACCTCGTGCAATGCAGATTATTTCCATTGCAATACTTTATCAAGATAAGGAGTTTTTCTTGAACGATGATATTGGTAAAATGAGTTTGGAAATAGTTACCATTGTCTTTCTCAATGGAATTATATCGATGTCTTTATTTTTGATTCGGATAAGCCCAAAAATATGGGAAAACCAGACACAATCTTCAAAGATTGATAAAAGAGCATAATATTACTTTGAGCTTTCTATAGCTCGTGGTTTGAGTGTTAATTAAAGTTTTGTAGTGACGAAATTACTGTCAGTCGCCGTATATGCTCATGACTCATTATATCCTTTCTTTTTGAGTATTTGATACAGCATTCGCGTCTAGTTCATTATGAGTCTCATCCATTCTGTTAAATTGAAGCTTGTCCACTCGCCGCACAAATTTTTTGTTTCCTTTCTAACTTTCAACAAATGATTCATCATTTGTGTTTCTATATAGTGTTTTTTCATGGAGCTGTATAGATCCTTTTATTGTTTTGTATTAGGAGTCATGGCTGTGTGCTTTTAATTGAATTGCAAATAAGTTAATGTAAAGAATCTCATTTTTGAGAGTTAACAAAAGTAAAACCTAGTCTTATAAAATTTGAAATCTCTAGAAATTGGAAATCGAAGCAGTTTTAATTCAATCCTTGAGTTCCTAAATTTGAAATTGAAAGTGCCTTATGTTTTCTTCGGCACTCAATCGATTATGTTCCTGTAGATTGTCTTCTTATGAGTAAATGGGTCATCGTGTATGTCTCCAACTCATGATATAATTATTCGCTTTTCTTTTCTGTAGACATTAAATCTTTCTTGGTTGAAAGAATTCAGGCTAGGAGCAATTCTTTTCTTTTTTTATTAATAATAATGATTCGTGAGTTTTACTTAAGAGCGTGACTTTTTTTCTCATTTCAATGACTATTTAATTTTATATTGAGCGAAGATCAACAATGATATCTGATTCAAATCCTTTGCTTTTCTACAAACTGGAAGAAAAGCCATTTGCTACGACTCCATCCTCTTGGATTTACAGAGCCACGCACACATCCAAAGGAGATGATACAATCGTCGTTAAAAAAGTGCCCAAACCCCAAACAAACAATCAAAAAAACGAGCTGAGAAAGACTGAAATAGCCCGAGAAAAGAAGTACATGGAATTAGCTAAGAACAGCAATAATCCCAATTTGATCCGAACAATTGACACCTGGGAAGATAATGAGTCTGTCTATTTTCTCCTTGAATACTACCCTGATGGCACTCTCAAGCAATATATTGGAAAGCAAGCACATACTGATAACAGACTACCAGAAGACAAAGCCATAGAGATTTTCGGAAAGCTCTTGAACGGGTACAGTTGGCTCAGAGAAAACAGCCTAATTCATCGAGACCTGAAAACTGAGAATATATTTATGAAAGGAGACGATCCGATTCTTGGTGACCTCGGTTGTGCAAGGGCTTTGGAGGAAGAAAAGACTCTCGAATCGAATCCAATGGATATGTCCAAGAAGCAATTCTCGGTTTCAAATCGTTCACCGGAACAGATAAAAGATAGACCCTACGGTTTCGAAGTTGATATCTGGGGACTCGGATTGATACTCTACGAAATGATCTATGGAGTCCACCCTTTCGAGGCAGAACATCAGATGAAAACTGAAAGGAATATTTGCTATTTGAAGTTTCAAGAGAAAGTCCAACTAGAAGTGAGTCCTGATTGCAAAGCATTAATCCATGCGATGCTTGAAACGCAAGAGAAGCGCATTAAATGGGAGGATCTAATCGTCCATAAGGCTCTCAAAACCAAAATTGCGTATAAGAAGGCAGTTGATCCTTCTATAAGGATCAAAATTTTATCAGTGATTCAGGAGGAAAAAAGAGAATATGAATCATCAGAGACCCTTCGAGCTCTGCAGAGGGAGATTAAAAAGCTCTTTGGAATCGCTCACTTGCTCAACAAAACATTCCTTGTCATTAATAACTGCCAGAAAAAGATAGCACAGACTTATCAAGGCAAAAATCTATTTGACTATGCGATTTTTTTAAGTTTGGTCTGTGGACTCACTAAAATCGCAATCATGAAACTCAGATTAGCGTTCTATCAAGTAAACACAGACTCTCAAATCAGAGCTGGTCTTGAATCAGAAGTGAAAACTGCCGAAGAGTTGAAAAGGAAGCTTGAAGATTTCCTTTATGGAGATTTAACAGATCTAATTAACAGTACTAAGTATCTGGCATTCTTCGATAAGTCACTATTAGAAAATATTCTCTTGCCTGCCTTGGAGAACCAAATTTACGATGATGAGAAATATGAGGCACAATTTAGATACTGGCTGGAAACAAGAAGATCTGACTTAGTCCGCAAAATCTGCAGGCATTTTGATGATCTTAAAAGTGACGGTGAAGAGCTGATAATTTTGATTGGAGACGTGCTCAATGCTCTGATTAGGGATGACAAATACGCTAATTACAACAGTCTTGTCATTCAGAATGTGAGTAAGTTTTTGAAAAAAACTCAGTTTCGGCCTGCGGAGAATGGACTAGAAGCTAAAACTATCCGCAGATCACATACTGTCGCTAATTTATCAAGCAATGGTGACTCTGCGGATAATCCTATGACTCAATCTGAGGTGAAGTCAAAAAACCCAAGGAAATCCACAAAAAACAGAACACACGCTGACATCGTGAAAGAGATTCAAATTTTGTCTGTCAACGGATCGAATTCGCATTGATAATTCAATTATCTGCTTCACCTCTATAAGTTATAACATCAAATTAAGTGACTCTTAGTGTGGCAACAACATTTCATATTCTCATTGTTTCGATTGTTTTTCCCATGAAACAACATTCTTGCAGGAAATCCTCTGCAATAGCCATAATAAAATAATTTTTTATCTTTTTTCATGTTCAAAAGCGGCAACTCGGATTTTGAAAATAAAGTTTTAAATTAGCATTTCGAAAAAATTAATTCAAAAATCGCATTGTAGTGTTGTCATACAGGAAAGTCTAGGCCTGGAAAAATCGAATTCTAAGGAAAATTGCACTTTTGTCTGAATGTGAGAGACAGTCTAAAGCTCCGAAACGTTAATCTTTCAATTTCGCCCTTGAGATGGTCCTAATTACTATGTTAAAGATGAGAAATTTCTTATTTCAAGATTTTCAAATTTTAATTAGTCCTTTTGAACAATATTAGTGCTTCTTAACCTGAATGAGGTGATTCTAAGGGATCCATTGAAAAGATTATCTTCTTATTTGAGTGCTATTTTGTTCTTTCATAGGAGGTATTCTTGTTTGGAGCAATTAAACACATTTCTGTTTGAGAAGAATAGATTTTGAGGACCGTTTCTGAGCATTTTAGGTGAGTGTATGAGCTTTACCTTTGAAGTAAAGTTTCAAATTTGATCAATTTTATATCAAATTAAAACTATCTCGAGAACGTAATAAACCATGGATTCGTTGGGTTCAAACCCTGTATTATGTTATAACCTTGAACTGTTGACTTCTACGCCATCCTCTGACATTTATCTGGCGACACATAAGGAGAATGGTGACAAAATTGTTGTTAAACAGATCCTCAAGAAAGATAATGTTCGCAATATGGAAATAGCCAGAGAAAAGAAGTACATGGAATTAGCTAAGAACAGCAACAACCCCAATTTGGTCCGCACGCTCGATACCTGGGAAGATAGCATAAATGTGTACCTGCTTCTTGAATACTATCCTGACGGTACTCTAAAACAATTTCTTGAGAAGCATCCTGAGAACAGGCTTCCAGAAGACAAAGCCATAGAGATTTTCAGTAAGATCTTGAAAGGGTATAGCTGGCTTAGGGAAAACAGCCTAGTCCACCGGGATTTGAAAACAGAAAATGTATTTATGAAAGGAGAGGAACCTATTCTCAGTGACCTTGGCTGCGCCCGCGCCCTTCAGGAAGAGCTAAAACTCACTACGAACCCCATGGAAATGTCCCATAAATATTTTTCGATTTCAAATCGTTCACCGGAGCAGATAAGAGATAGACCCTACGGTTTCGAAGTCGATATTTGGGGACTCGGATTGATACTCTACGAAATGATCTATGGCGTTCATCCTTTCGAGGCGGAAACTCAGATGAAAACTGAAAGGAATATTTGCTATTTGAAGTTTCAAGAGAAAGTCCAACTAGAAGTGAGTCCTGATTGCAAAGCATTAATCCATGCGATGCTTGAAACGCAAGAGAAGCGCATTAAATGGGAGGATCTAATCGTCCATAAGGCTCTCAAAACCAAAATTGCGTATAAGAAGGCAGTTGATCCTTCTATAAGGATCAAAATTTTATCAGTGATTCAGGAGGAAAAAAGAGAATATGAATCATCAGAGACCCTTCGAGCTCTGCAGAGGGAGATTAAAAAGCTCTTTGGAATCGCTCACTTGCTCAACAAAACATTCCTTGTCATTAATAACTGCCAGAAAAAGATAGCACAGACTTATCAAGGCAAAAATCTATTTGACTATGCGATTTTTTTAAGTTTGGTCTGTGGACTCACTAAAATCGCAATCATGAAACTCAGATTAGCGTTCTATCAAGTAAACACAGACTCTCAAATCAGAGCTGGTATTGAATCAGAAGTGAAAACTGCCGATGAGTTGAAAAGGAAGCTTGAAGATTTCCTTTATGGAGATTTAACAGATCTAATCAACAACACCAAATATCTGACATTCTTCGATAAGTCACTATTAGAAAATATTCTGTTGACTGCCTTGAAGAACCAAATCTATGAAGATGAGAAATATGAGGCACAATTTCGGTATTGGCTGGAGACTAGAAGACCCGACTTGATTAATAAAATTTGCGAGTATTTTAATGATCTTGCAAGTGACGGGAAAGAGCTGCTAATTTTGATTGGAGATGTGCTCAATGTTCTGATTAGGGATGAGAAATATGCTAACTACAACGCACTTATCATTCAGAATGTGAGTAAACTATTGAAAAAAGCTTCATTCGTCGATAGCCCTGTGGCAGCTAGCCCCGTCCAAAGATATAGCGTAGACGCAAAAACTTTCTTTAACAATAGCGGCTTTCGGGACGTGAGCAAACCATTGAGAAAATTTCCATCCTCCGATAACCCTGGGGCAGAAAGCCCTGTCCAAAGATATAGTGTAGGTCAAAAAGTTCTCGCTAACCACGGCGACTCACCAGCATTGGCGAATACGATGATAATGTCAAAGTCCGACGTGATTTCAAGGAAATCTAAAGTCAAAATAACCGAAGTCGACGGTGTAAAATGCGATGATGGTGACTTATAATCGTTGTGCTATCAAGGGTATTTGATAATTGCCCCCATCGGACCATGATACTGTCATCAGCTCATTGATTTTTATTTTTTTTGTTCTATAATGAGTCTCAGAAAATCAAATCAATTCAGTTTCTTATTGCTGCTTATTCTCCTTCATTCTATTCAGTCTAAACATCATTCATTTCATAGTCTAATTTCGGAATCCTCATTCTAGGATAATTTGTAGTTTCATAATATATGCCATAAGTGACTGCAGAAAATGAGTGTGATAAGGAAATCGTTTTAGAGAAAATATGAAGGATTCATTAGTTATGCCAGTCAGACAGATAAAACATCAATTAGCTCAAAACTAGAACAAGTATAAAGCTTTATTATCTTCCACTTTTCTTCGATGAAGCAGCTGAAGATTTACCTATCGTCATCAACAATATTAGAACTCATTAACAGGAACTTGCTCTTACGAGATTGAATGTCGATCGAAGAAGGAGCCTTGTTTGGCAAGTCGATGCCTCTTTCTTTAAGCAATGGTTCAAGCACGCTGCTCATCTCCGGGAAATCCATACTGAGGGCACTAATCAAAGGAATTAGCCTCAACAACGAAGGAAAATATTACAAAATAGCTGATAAATAAGTCTTTTCGAGGTTTTTCTCGCGGTCTAATTTAATTTGAATATCTCTGGCAGAGTTCTCTTCAATAGTCAGGTTGAGTGCCTTCATATTGTTCAATTTAGCTGCTGCAGATTTCTGAGCTCTCTCTTTCTTCTCTTTATGTTCGTTGGCTTCCCTGAAATAACTATCGAGCTGTTTCTGGAGCTCGTTGTGTTTGTACGCCAATACTTCAAGCTAAAGCACGTAAATACTTAAGAAATGCAACTTATTTTACTTTTCCTGTGATTTCGTTGAGTCTTCTTCTATCCTCATCGATTTCTTTCTCCACGTTCTGGAGTTCCTTCTTCTTTTGGAACAAATTCTCGCTTGCGACTCTGCATTGGTCTTCAAGCGCTTCTTTCTGCTGAGCGTCTTTGCTTGTGGCACCCTATGACTTATAAGCGACTGAGGTGTAGTGGCTAAAGCGTACCTTATTGACGAATCTGTCTCTGTAGTTAATATTACGAGTCTTCAAGTGGTTCAATGTGTTGTCCAAGGCCTTCAATTCTTTCTCGCTCTTGATAATCATGGCTTAAAGGAGAAAAATCCATCAGCTAATGCTCTCACAAGAAATGTTCCTACCATTGAGCTCGTCTCCTTTACGTTGGAGCTCTTCCCTCTCCTGAGCAGCTTTGATGACGTAGTACGCTTGCGAATGCTCATTGACGGTTTCAGTGTTGCCATCAGATGCTTTATTTTTCTACGCAAAGTTTTTATTACCAAAGATTCAATGAATTAATTACCTGAACGAAGCTCTCGTACTTAATCTTGAGGTTTTTCACCTTATTCAGTCTCTCAGCGAGCTCAACAGCGATTTTATGACGCTCTTCTTCAGCGGCCTTGTATTCCGCTTTCAGCACATCTCTATGCACGCTGATTTCTTTTTCTCGCTCCTGCATGCTCATTTCGAGCTGGTATTTTCTATTCTCAAGTCTGTAGACCTTATCCGTGGCATTACTAAGCGTTTCACGAATGTTCTTGATTTCCAGCTTCATAATATCATGCTGAACGAGCGTTTGTTCCTTCTCTTTCACAATTTTATTCAAATCCTGCGCGGTCATGTCATTCTCAAGGGTAAGCTCTTCGATGACGCTGTTGAGTCTTTTCTTCTCTCCTTCCACGCGGTTCATGTCTCTCTCGACGCCTCTCAGGTCCTCATCGAGTTTTTTGATCGACATATCCAACTGCTTAAACTCCGCTTTCTTATCCTCGAACTCGGTTTTGAGTCTCTCGATATCAGCGTTCAACTCCTTCTTTTCCTCAGCAGTTCTCTCACCTTTCACTCTCGCGACCTTTCTCTCCATCAATTGAATCTGATATTCAGCATTATAAAGCAATTCTTGCTGTCTCTGGAACTCTTGACTGAGCTTATTAATATGCGCTTGGAGGTTTCTGCAGGCCGCCTTATTACCTTGAATTTCACCATAGAGGTTCGCTTCAGTCTCTCTGAGCTTAAACAACTCTTGGGTCTGCTTGAAAAGCGCGTCTTTCTTCACTCTCAGCTCTTTTTCGAAATCAGAGAGGATCTTTTCGCTCTCCTTATATTCAAGCTCAGCCTCCTGATTCTTTGATTCGAGTTCCTTAGCAAGTTCGCCTTCAGTTTCGAGTTTATGCTTCTGAGAGTCGTATTTCTTCTTCGAGAGGTTCAATCGCTGTTTCTTATGCAAGAGCTCCTCAGAGAGCGTGGCGTGTCTGGCTCTCTTCGCCGCGAGGTCCGAGGCAAAGGCAGAGAGTTGATTTTTTAAAATTTCGACTTCCGCCTCGAGGTTTTCGATGCTTTCGCTGATTTTTTTATTCTCGTTTCGCTTCTGGGCAATCAAACGCTCATTGGTGATGATCGATTGCTCAGTCTGTTTGTTTTCTTGTTTTCGTTCGTCCAAAAACGCCTTTTTCTCATTCACATGCCGTTGGGCCTCCTGAATCTGTGTTTTGATTCCAGCATATTTCTCTCCTTCATGAGCAATCGCCTCTTCTCTTCTTCTGATATTTTCTGTAGCTTCCTTCCATTGCTCGTATAATTTATGACGCTCTTCGTGGTTCTTTTTGAACTCTTCAGCTGATTTATCGAGTTCGATTTGAGCTGCCTGGGTTTCGGTGATTTCTTTTTCGAGTTCTTGTTGTTTGCGAGTCAATTCAAGCTAAAAAGCGTTCAGTGTAAATTTAAAAAATTTTGGGTCAGTTACAGTTAATCGCTCGATTTCGAGATTAAGCTCTTTGATTTTGATATCATCGGCACGTTTGTACTTCTCCAACGCGAGGTTATCCTCTTCTTTTTGTTTGGCTGCGAGCGCCCATTGCTCAAGCTCCTCCTGGTTCCAGTTCATCAGCAACTTGAATTTATCCATTTTCTCATTGCCTTTAAAAATCTGGTTTTGGATGTCGTTCAAACGCTCTTGGTTCTCAATTTCTCTAAGCAATGAATTAACAACACTCAAGGCACGGTGATTTACAGTTCCTCTATTTTTTTCAATTCTCGATTCACTCTTCCAACTTGCCTTTCAGCTAATTGTTTCAAATGATCTTCTGTTTCTATCTCTTTATTTTTCGCATCAATCTACCATTTGGTGATGAGAGGAAGGTGTTAGAAGGGGACTGCTACCATGGACTGAGTGTTAACGAGTTCGTATTTGACATTCTTGAAATGTTCTTTGATGATCTTAAGTCTCTCGCTGACATCTTGGTTTTTGATGGTGAGCTCCTTGATGAGCTTTCTCTTTTCTTTGATCTGGGGTTAATTGGTTAGAAAAATCGACTGAACGGCTGATTATGGAGTACAATTTGATTTAATCGCTTATTGTGCTCGTTTGCGTATTCTGGGAAGTCATCATCGTCTTCGTCGTCCTCTGGAGGTTGGTTTCTGTATTGGTCGTCCTCCTCCTGAGGGATTTCTTCGTTGTATTCCTCGTCTCTATGATCGTCTCCGTCGCCGTCCATGTTGAATAGTAACTTTTCTTTGGTATTATAATTGAATTATATAACTTAAAGACAGTTCAATTTTGAAATCCGATAAGTTTTTTATCTGATTAAATGACAGGAGTTGAAATAATGAGGCAGTAGCAGTAGATTGGGGCGGGTATTTAGTTCGGCCTGAAGCAATTTTGCATATTTTTATCTAATTTTCTAATGTTTTACACATTTAAATGAATCGTGAGCTAACGAGATGTTTAACCAATGAAGTATGGCTCAATTATTTCTATGTTGTATGGCAAATGAATTACGAAAAGAAAATTCCGAAGATTGGTTAGCACTAATTTAGAGAGCGAAAAAAATCGGTAATTGTTTTGGCTCAGAAAATGATGCGTAAAGAAGAATCAACTCGCATGCATTATTGTATGAATAAGGTGTTGAAGAATGTATTTGAAGTTTATAGTTGAGCATTACTAATGGTTTTAAGACTTCTTTTTATTTCATGTACCTTTCTACGGGAGATATCTTAATTGTGATCGCTTGGAAGAATGCAAAAATGTATGTTTTATCGGCACTTAGAGGGTTTAGTCCGGGTGCAAATATCTATTTAAAAAAGTATCAAGCAAGATGTCGCGAATTATTAAACTAAGCATTAGCATTATGTTATGATGACTCATCATATAGGACATGAAAAGAAAGTAAGCTTGTCGATTAGAATCAAAAACAGGGAGATTTAACAACTGGGCATTCAAAATGTTATCAGACTTGGAATTGTAGGATGGGATCTTTCGGATTGTTGGAAGTACTTGAAATTAATAAAAAATATTTATTGGCATGAGTTACAAAAACAAAACAAGGCATCCCAATAAAAACGCATAATTATGGTAGGTAATTTAACTAATCTAGAAAAATGTCGTTTAGTAGTAAGCTGCTTAAGCTTTGGTCTTGCATTTCCATTTAAATTGTCTTTTACGTTGATGAAATGAGATGAATTCACGAAAATAAATTTGAGGATTAGAGATAAAAACTCAGTTTCACAAAAATTAAAAGGCTTTTCACTCCTATAGGAAGCGACTGGGCATTCGTACCTCCATTCAGAATTCCAGGCGGCTCATATAACAGTCATGTAGAGAGTATGCTCTAGTATTTCATCACTGTTCGATTGGTTTGAGAAGGATGTAAATGACTTTCCAAATTACATATGTACAGTATTTGTAGCCACTGTAAATGGATGACCATTCCGATTAGTTAATAAATATTTTGCAAATATATCCTTGATAATCGTGCGATTAGAATACTTGCACAATCCATCAATTGTATTCTCTTTATAGTGGATACTAAATTAACTAAGGATTCGTTTGATGTCAGTAACTTAGTTTATTACTCAATGTGACTACTGCTTCAATGCTCATGAAGCTAATTTTTCGAAATTGTTGTGTGATTATACCATGAACTCGATTATCAGCTCTTTCGGCTCGCAATTTCATACCAGTACACATACTTACTCGTCAAATAATAAAGTCAGAACATTTCATTTGATTACACAATTAGCCATCATTCACAATACAGTCAATTACAATCAGAGGAACAAACATAGCCTTTACCCAAAAAGCAATACTATGCCAGCTTCGAATTTCCGGATTGTTTTCAAGGAATTAGTTCTACCTAAGCTACTTTGAAAATTTTCATAGAAATTGAAATGTTAATTATTATAATAATGAATTCGATTTTATTTAAAAATCAATAAATTGGGTTTTGATGAGAAATTTCAAAGACAAAGTAAAGCTCACTAATCCAATTCGAGCTCAAAAGGTTGTTGACATCGCAATTATATTCATAAAGCATCTTCAAAAGTTAACTCGGTTCAAAAATACTCTATAAACTTTTTGAAATAATATTAATTCTGCTGCTGTGGTTCATTATTATGAAAATCTCCTTCTTCCTCTCCTTCAGGAGAATCAGCACCAATCAATTTATAATCTCCAATCAAGGCCGCTATATCTTCTCTCGCTTCACTAAACTCTCCTTCTTCCAATCCTTCTTTAAGATACCAATGAACAAACGCTCTCTTTGTAAACAATTTATCAAAGTTTCTGACATATCCCTCAAACACCTCTCCCAAAGCTGTTGAATTCGAAACCGTGCACACAGACCTTGACGCTTTCGAAAGGATATCGCCAGGAATATATCCAGTAGGTGTATCATTAATTCCAACTTTGAATCCTGTAGAAAACCAATCAGCAAATGTAATTCTATTTCTTCTTTTCACTAGACCTATCGCAGGAGAAATATCTTTCGGGGCGACTTCACCTCGGTATATCATGCTTACTGCCATGTATTTCCCATACCCCGGGTTACTGGTTACCACATAATTTTCAGGTTCGAGTGCCTCATTAGTAAGTTCCACAATTGACAGTGGATCAGGATGGCTCTCATTTGCTGACATGAAAGGAGCGAATGAGCTCATCATGAAATGACATCGATCATCGGGAACTAAATGAGTTATAAATTCACTTGGCTCGGAAAACTGTGAGCCCAACCGCAAGGAGGCTGTGGTAGAAGACACAATATATGTGATAAGTCTGTTCAAATTTTTGTAAGTGGGGGTTTGGATCTGAAGCTTCTTCCGGCAAATTCTATCCAGCGCTTTATTCTCAAACATGAAAGTTATATTTTGATGTTCTATAAAAGCATGCGAAGCAAAGATAGTGTTGTAGAATTCGGTTGGAGAATACGATAGGTCGCCTGAAGGATAGACCGCGATTCCAGTTTTTGAGTTTTTAGCATACTCTTCCGAGAGTCTCTCAAGCAGCAGAGAACCGAAGCCAGAACCGGTTCCTCCACCAGCAGAGTTAATAATAAGAAAGTCATAGAGACTATCACAATCATCAGCAAGTTGTCTAATTCTATCCATTGTTGTGTCTATCAACGCTTTGCCTACAGTACAGCGGCCTCTTGCATAAGTGCAACCAGCGTCTTCTTTACCAGAAATGAATTGAGTAGGTTCATATAACTGTCGGTTAGAGCCTGTCTTAACTTCATTGATTGCAGCTGGCTCCAGATCAATGAAAAGTGACCTTGGAACATAGGAGGAATCACTGAATTCACGGAAGAAACTTTTGAAAGTGTCAAAATAGCTCTTGTGAAGATTTTTATCTTCAGTGAATTTGCCATCAAGACGGAGGCCATGCTCAATGCAAAACAGTTCCCAGAGAGAATCGCCAACTTGTACGCCACCTTGACCGACGTGGAGACAGATAACCTGTCTCATTTTTTGAATTTGTTAGATGTACTTTTATTTGTTTGAGATCAATATCAGAATTTAATACCAGCAAATTTATCACACCAGAATACGACGTAATTGGGTATATGAGCTCTACAGCACGAATACTAGCTTCAACTTTTTCCACCGACTTTCGTGCACTTTCCGAACATTCGTAAATGAATGATCTTGGAAATCAACCTCAGTCAGCAAAAACTTCAAATTTCAAGAGATATTTAACTAAAAAAAAACCACCATATCGATTCAGATCTTAAGTCCAATGTATCTTGCTCATGAATCACAAATCTCTGCAGATTACTTCTGACTCTAAGGCGACTGTCAAACAAATGCTCATTATCACAGACGCGTGTATTTTTTTTATCTTTTCCATCCCATCGGTTTCAAAATGCTGTTTATGGTATACAAATGTATTCAAATATGAACACGGAATTATCTGAGACTCAAATTGGCGTCACTTGAGCAAACGCTGCAAGGGACTTCCAGCCGAGGGTTTTTTCGTGTGCATTAAAGCAAAACAAACTTCGATAATTAGTTTTTAATTCAAAGCGCTCTAACTCACATTTTAATTGAGAAGCTCAAATTGATTGTGCGTTTAGGCGTATCCTTATAGTTAAAAAGATTCGATAATAAAATTCCGATTCCCTTCAGCAATGAGACCTAACTCCTCAATTAACAAAGCCAGCGATTTCTGGTCTGGTACAAAGGTCTCAGACATTGTCATGGGCATCTTTAACTGCGGGTGCGGTCCCAGGGAAACGAAAGACCAAAAGCACTCCATGAATAACCAATTTATGGATACAGAGGACAGCCTTTCCCCTTCGAAGCCTTATAGACCCTCTGCTAACCGCCTCAAAGGACCAATCCAACCGAAAAGCCTCATCCCGCACGATAGCTTCACGGATTCATTTGAGCAAAATTTAAAAAAGATCCAAAATGAAGACCGATCATTTACCAGCGAGTTTGACGCCAAGGACAACAGATCAAGGGAGCCGTTGTCATCACCAACCGCTGCTGATGAAGACCAGGAGAAGCGGGACCTCCCCGAAGAAAGTTTAGTTTCGGGATCCAAAAAAATTTCAAAAAGATCGAGGAAAACCGCGTATTTCGAACAAGAAAAAAAGGCCTCGCAGTCACGGCGAGCCTGGCAACCGCAGGAAGATCAATTGCTTTTAGAATTGCATAAAGAGTTGGGACCGGCCTGGGCTGCGATTTCAAAACGGATGGGTGGGACTCGTAATGGGAAACAGATTCGGGATAGATATTTGAATAAGCTCGATCCTCAGCTTTCGAACACTGAATGGACGGAGGAAGAGGATAATCTGCTCGTTAGTCTGTATTATCAGCTTGGGAAAAAATGGAGCGAGATCGCGAAGAAAATCCCCGGGCGCTCGGAGTCTATGATAAAGAACCGAGTCCAATGGAGGTTTAGATGGATGATGACAGATAATACCGACAATTCCGAACAGTTTAAAAGCCCATCTAACACCCACGAGTCGACTAATGCGAAGATTACTCCGAGTACGCTAGATGATGAGTATCCTGATCAAATAATTTCAGAAGAACCTCAGCGATTAGAGATGAATCAAGTTCAAGGTCAGCCAGCAGAAATGATGATAGAAAACTCTTCATTGGTGCTTGAGAGCAGAATACCGTCGTTGGAGAAATTGAGTGTTGATCTCTATGGTGTCCCTGAGAAAAATCAACAGTATGGACTTAATAATGACATAGGAGCCAGTGATTATTACGATAAACGAGGGACTTATCATCAGCAAATGAACGGTCCTTCATCAACTGATGATCTCTCCTCATTTTTTAAAGGCGCTGCCCCAATGCAAAGGACTCAGCAGCAGCTTGGTTTATATTCTGCCTTGCCTTCAATTGTAAATTACAAAGACGTCATAGAGGATGAGAGGATGGGAGCAAACAGCTATCTCCTCGAAGAAGCCCATCGCAATTACCCTCCTGCTGACTCATGGCAGGGAGATCTGCCTCCAGGCATGATAATGCATAATAATCAAATCATCCTCAAAGAAGACGCGACGCGAAGAGTTGAGGAGCTTAGAAAGCGACTTGTGAATTTAGAAGGCTTATTGAAGGTGACGTACCAGGAAGTTTTCAAGGCTCAAGGCGCATTTTCTAAAGAAGGGCTGTAGGTACAAGTGTATCCAAAGAAAAATAGGCAATAATTTATCAGATTTGATTATGAATTCTGTTTTTTTTTTCTCTCTCTCATATAATAATCATAAGCGTTTCAAATAAACAGGGATTGTATTCCTAACACTTACGTTTAGCTTGCATTTTTTTACGAGCTATTCAACCACGTTCTAAGTTTTTAATTTATAAAATCCCCCTAACAAAGCAGTGGGATTTCTTCATAATCCGATTCTTTACCTTGTAGTTTAAGTTAACTAAAATCAAAAGAGAAAGAGTAGAAGTATGAGTGTCTCATCGAGAATCTTTAACTTCACAACTTCACGCATGCGCAGTATAAAGACATCAAATTTTTTCTTACAATATGCCCTCTTCCATAGATCTTAGTGGATTCTAGTCCCAAATTCCAAAAGTCCCATAAGAACAGCCTGAATTAACGAAACTTCATGCAGTAGTTCCCCCAAAAACAGATAAGACGCCTTCGGCACACACTTATCCGCATCCTCAGCGTGAGTCGCGTCTGTGATCCACTTGTCTCCTTTCAAAAACAAATAAAGCGAAAACAGCGTGAAAAAAAATAGACATCTCATCGCATTTTTTCGCACTCGTCCCCCTGGAAACACATATGGAGCAAAAATACATACAATGAAACCAATACTTGTCAATGCGCTGAGCACTATCCATATAGTTAGCGGCTCTCGGCACTTATCAAAAGAATTTTTTAGTATAGTAACTGTCCCAAACGCCACATAGCCCAAAGCCAGCGCTGTCCCGTAAAGTGTAAGTGCGATTTTCCTTCTCCCTGGGTCCAAACTCTGTTTTGCTTGGAAGAAATTCCAGAAAAACCACACCAGTTCATAAGCAATGGTGAGATTCATGAGGATATATTGCAAATAATCAGACCAAAATGCCGAATAACAGTCTTTTTGGCTGAGTGGAGTGAATTCTATTAGCATTTTGCAGTAGGTATAGAACACGGCAGTTATTCCCAGCGCGGCCAAGAGCGCAACGTTGGCAAGGATATGCCTTACCGGGGTTCCATCAACAAAGCGGTAAGTAGAGATAACTTTACAGAAGGTATACCAAAGGACAAAAATCATCACTAAAAGAAAAAGTGAAGCCTGAATGAACAACTGCCAGTAAGTACTGCAACGAGGGCTGTATCCCATTCCAAAGAGCGCGTACATCCAGAAAGAGCATGAGAACAATGAGTAACATGTAAGAAAAACTTTAGGGATCTCCATAGTAGCTTGCAAGATTTCTCACCTCGTTAAGTTAATTTATACTGTGCATTCAAATTTATTCACTGTTAAATCTACTGATTTAAGTTTGAAAGGATCCCTTGACTTTTCATTAGACATTGGAGTAGCCTCCAAGCGTTGGTTCCTCTCTTCTAGCGGTCTGAGTCTGTAATATGGAAGCTAAGAGAGCCGGAAGATTGACATTGATAGATATGAAAATCATCAGGAAATATCCGCATACACTATACTCACAATGATCTCATGAGGAGAAATATATATTGTCAGCTGTATTCATTTTTAAGGGTGATTCTTATTTTGAATCATAGCTGCAGCTTATGAGTATGCATGGATTTTTGAGTATCATAGAATATTAATTATTTCTATTTAATTTGACAAGAGCCTGGTTTTGAAGTCTTGAATTCCTTCATAAAGAGAGCGAAATTCACTACATTTAATAAACAATACAAGTTTTACGAGCGAATATATAAACCCAACCAATTCGATACAGTGTCAAGAAACACCCAATATCATGAACAACGTGTTAGGCAACCCTCCGGTCTCTGGACCCGAGGATCAACCCTGCACCATTCCAATCTCCAAAGACGGTAACCTTGTTTTCCTTTTCCTCATGTCCTAATTCTGTTTATTTTTTCTACAGCGCAAATTAGCGAAATACTGGATCTCGGCAAAACCATGTCCAAATCGCCGATCATCGAATCTGAGTCCACCTGCTTCACGACAGAGCCGCGTCTGGTCGAAGAACCTTCCAAAAACGTCAGCAAACTCCGCGAAAAATATACTGAGTTCATAAACTCAATAAAGAAGCTCCATGTCAACGTTGACAACTTCTTTAATCAATTAAAAAAGAACCTGAGCTTCAAAATGACGCGGATATTGACTGCAGATGAACTGGTTACATATTTCGAGAGAATCCTCACGAAAATGGTCGCAAATCCGAGACAAGCTCGGAAAAACTGGAGCGAGGAAGAGACTTACCTCTTTGTTTCGCTTGTAGCATATTATTCTCTCGTGCGAGACGAGGATTACAATAATTTGGTAATTTCTTTGATATCGTCCAGCGTACTTATACATTTCTTTCTTAAGAGCGAAGAAACATGGCCGTTCCTTGCTTCGATCTACCCAGGAAAGCCCGAAGACAAGCTCAGGCAAAAGTGGCAGTCGGTGTTTAAGGTTACGCTGTCGAGAATCCCCTGGACCTCGAGCGAGGACCATCTCCTGACGAGAATAGTCCAAGATAAAACGACTCAAAAATCATGGAAAGATATCGCAATGGAGCTTTATTCGAGGAGCGGATTGGGTATTTACCGACACGGCAGACAGTGCAGAGAGAGATGGGTGAATCATCTTGACCCTACAATAAACAGAGGGTATTGGACGACTGAAGAGGACATTAATCTGTTGAAATCGTATCTGGAGCTGGGGAGGAAATGGGCTGAAATCGCAAAGAAAATTGGCAACCGAACGGAAAATATCGTGAAAAACCGCTGGAAGAGCCTGATGAGGAAGTTTAAATCGGTCGTTAGCCCTCAGCATCTGAACGCCGTTCCGACGAATTCTTTAGATGAGGAAGAAAGATGGGAACAGCTGATCGCTCAAGCCGTGCTGAACTGCTATGAAAAGGCCATGCAGACCAAAGTACCGGTGAGAACGCAGGGAACTCAAGAGAAGGAAATCCGAAATAGCAAGTCAGTGCCATTGACGGTCGTGCGGAATCAAGTGCCTGTGCCCCAATCACGAGAAGATTCTGATGCATTGGCGTTGAAGAAGACTAATTACATGCAAGTGGAGAGTGAGAAAGCAAGCAAAGAGCTGCCGAAACCGCCGGCGAAAATTAATCCAAGGCTTATGGATATTGTAAATGACCAGATTGTAGACAATAACAATGGAAGTAATGCGAATAGCGCGGTACAGAACCCTGGAGGAGATACATTGGAGAATTTGAATAAGTTTTTGGAGAACTATCCGCTTATCGCGAAGCCTGAGCTCAAAAAATGCTACTCGCAAAACAATTCGACGAATGTGATGGGCAGCACGTTAGCGAATAAATTCAGCGGAGGTTTCTCCTCTGTGAATAACTCGTACATGGACAGCAATAGCTCTTACACCTTCCAACCTCAAGGGCTGAACAACAGCTTTGATTACGCTTATCTCGACCCTCGAAGACAGCAACCGAACTCTGGGAGTCTACATCAATCAGTGAACTTAGGCACTCCAACGTCTCGGAGAAGTCACGACGACTTTTTCTTAAGCAAAGCAGCGATCAGACGCGAGAACAGCAGCAACGAGTACGGCTTTTACCCTCGGACGATGACGCCGGATGACCTCCAAACGCCTCAAAGGCCGCTCCAAACGAACTCAACGGCGAATAACACACCGATACCGATGTTTAGGACGAGCATCCAACCCGAGGAGGCGAACCCGGATATTTTTATCAACTACGAGAACGAGAATAAGAGCGATTCGATGAACATGGACATGCTTGACTTCTTCTCAAGCGAAATTGACACCGGCTCCGAATTTTCAGGATTTAACCGCGCTAATCCGCTCAATGAGTTGCTATTCAACTCGAAATTCAGGTTTAGAGCCCGTGCGAAGAGCGAGAGAGACCCGACTGAACACCTCACACCAGAAGTTGGGTACGGGCAGACCTACGGCAGTGAGATCGTGAGAGCGAATAACCGAGGCGTGAGGAAAAGCAGTCTGGACCTCCTGCTGGAGTCTTCAACTCTGATTGATGGGCAGGAAGAGACGGAAGAGGAAGAGCGGCAAATGAACTTTCGGTTGAAGCGGTTCAGTGAGTTTAAGCCGGATGACTATTTTAATAGTCAGGGCGGAAAATCGATATTTTTCGCGTTGGTTGACACATCGAAAAACGAGCTCTATCTAGTCGATTCAGCAACGAAGGACAACTACCGGCCGACTATACAAACGATCAAACTGAAGAAATCTGCACAATCTGCGCATAAGCCGTCTATTTTCGAAGGGCTGGACTTGGCGAGGTATCTGCCGAATGATAACTTAAAGAGTATAAAGAGTCAAGTATCTAACTTCAATTTGGGTTAGGTATGGAGGGAAGAGACTCAAACACTTTCTCTTCAGGCTGTTTTGCTGAAGGGAAAAACATTTCGAGAAAATTATGGGAAAAAAACGCAAATTTATTGAGGGTATTGGTAGATCTGAGAATTATGAGAATCTTTATAGGTCCCTTTTCTTCCTTTTTTTTTAAAAATGCTCGAATTACTTTTTGTGGAATTGTCAGTCTTAAATGCTATATGCTTCGATGAGAGTGGCAGAGATCGGTATTGCCATGTGAGGAAGGGTAGAGGATTCATAAGAGTATATAGAGCGAAATTTAAATTTCAAACTACACCAACTGAAATGCATAATCTCAACAAAAAGCCCCTGATTATTCGTCGCTTAGCAACATTATTAGTTAATTTATCTCATTGAGTGGGATTTTCTTTCTCCCAAAGTAATTCACAGCTTGGATTCATTTCTTAACTCAGTTCCTTTGGAACTCAGCAAGAGTTATCAAAGCGAGTCTAACTAGCCTTATTCCCTATTAATTGTATGCGATTACGTTCTTAAGGACGTTATTTTCTCATTTGAATATATGATTTGATATTATTTCTGTTAGCTTGATTCATAGGATGGAAGTATCATTCATGTAAAGGATGGAAAAAACTTCTCAAATTTTCTCAGTGAATGGTGACTTCTTAAGTTCTCATCGTCTGATTTAGTTTGGTTGGCAGTTGTCTTGGTTGATACCGCAAATACCTTTGCCTGAGGCTCTGGCAATTCTGACGTAGCCCTTTTCACCCCAGCTAGTTCCCCAAGAGTTCTTAACGATCCAGTAGCCCTGACCGTTTTCGGTTCCGTAGCCGACAGCCAAGACACCGTGGTCAAGGTTGGTACCGCAAGATTGGCTGTTCAAAACACCTCCAGTGTAACCTTGGAAGACAGCCTGGTCAGCTTCAATGGAGACAGAGACTGGGCCATTCTTAAGAGCGGCTTCGAGACCGGAGTCACCGTTGGCGGCCTTGTAGCCCTTGTTGAGGGTTGTGGCCTTGCTCTTGTCGTATTTGCATTTGCCGTCTTTACCAGTGTATGGATAAGCGGTTTCTTGTTCAAGACCGTATTGAGCGGTGTATTTCATGGCACTTTCCATCAAACCACCATTGCATCCTTGGTTTCCGTAGCTGCCAGAGCAGTCAACGAGTTGTTGCTCAGAGAAGTTGAGGAGCTTGCCGGTCTTGACGAAGTGGTATCCTTCGAGGGCACCAGTGGTGGAGAAGGCCCAGCATGAACCGCAGTTTCCTTGGTTCTTGACAGGGGTGACGGCACCCTTTTGTCTCCAGTCAACGGTGACGGCGTTACCCTTGACGGTGAAATCTTGGATTTCAACGGTTTCTTCTTCTTCAACTTCAACACGGTGAGGGACGGCTCTTCTCTTGAGACCGAGGTGGAGGGCGGCGAATTCAGCTCTGGTCAAGTCAGAGAATCTGTTGAGACCAACCTTGAAGGTGTTTCTCTTGTCAGCGTTGATTTGTTGGTAGGTCTTGTAGTTGCTTTGGAAGATGGTATATCTCTTCTGGTGTTCAGCACCACTGTAGGTCTTGCCGTGGGTTTGCTTCCATTGGGTGAAGACGTTGGTAAGATCCAACAATTGAGGGCTGGCAGTTGGTCTGAATCTGGTGGAAGGCATCAAAGTCTCTTCGATCTCAGATCTGAAGACAACGACGGCGGCGAAGACACCGACGACAGCGAAAGCAGCAATGATTGCGAGTTTCTTGTTCATGTTTCTGATTTTTTAAATCAATTATAATTTGTTTTCGTAATGGTGCTATTTAAGCGCCTTATGCTCGATTAACTTGAGTCTCTGACGCATCCGACAACAAATAAATTTTAAAAATGCTCCTGAGGCAAAATCCGCTCCTGTGGCTAAATGCATAATTTATATTTTCTGAACTTGCAACGAAGAGCGTTTTTACCAAGCATTTTTGACTCTCTGCCCACAGCATTCGGAAGATATTGGCTTGATAATCCTTTTGTTAGCAGCTCCTTTGTTATTTTAAACCCTCAGAACCCTCTGAGGGTAAACGAAGCAATTTTAGCGGAAAATTTTTCCTCGGCGTCACGAACAGCTCTATGATCATCCCAACGTATGAATGCGCTACCATTATGAAAGGATATCGATCAATTCACTGACTTTTCTTTAGATGATGTGTAGAGGTTATTGCTTCTGTAGAAATCTGCTTCTAAATAGGAAACGTGACTTCAAATGGCAAATTTATGAATGAGATTTGTCAAGTTGAAGATGATTAACAGATTTCAAAGGCCCTTTCCTTTTTTTCCAATCTTTATTAATTGAATCATTTTTTTTGTTGCAGAGATAGTGTATTTCCCTTCTGAGTGATTGTATGTATTTGCATTAGGAATGGTGTGGGAGTTCATTGAAGTAGAATAAAAGTCTCTGGCGGAAAATTAAAATTTCAACTCAACTAACTAAGCATCTTCTATTCAGCAATTAAAAAACTTGCCTGTTGATACTTAAAAGCTACATAAAATGATTTAATTTCCAATTATGAACTGAAAATTTTTTCCTTTCAACCGAGTCCCATAAAATATTCAATTTCAGAGAGATTAAGTAATGTAAATGAAGCCGTGCAACTGTAAGCAATCACTCAAATAATCCTTTTGAAAAACTAAGAATTTTTAACTAATTTTTTTTGTTAACAGAAATATCCTTTCCTTGTGATTGATGAGAGATAATGCATCTAATAGCGAGCATAGTCCATGAGCCTGAGTATTGCTTAGTGACATTAGGCATACATTTTCGAATTTCTTCCTTATTGGAGATCTCAGACATTGGTGGCATTGGAAATAAAAAATTATTTAGATTAGAAGCTCTTCTTTTTCTATTTTAATGTCATATTTCTTAGTAAAAATATTCATATCCTGTGCTATTTGCCCTAATAGGTCATGCAATACACCTCGAGACTCTTAGACGAGACGGAATTATCTACTACTAAATAGCTTTGTACTGAATCTGCTATTGAAAGATGCACCTAACTCTTAGTTCTAAAGAAAGATTTGTTGGTTAGCTTATTAGGTAATCATTTCTGTTCGATTTGAATATTTAGATAGATTTAATGGTCAATGTAAAGAATGCAACGACTGAAAAATTCTATCGATCTAACCATTAAATTTTTGGAAACTTAAAAGTCGATTTTTTAAGCAATTGGGTAGACGTTATCCATGTTGATACCGCAGATACCGTCGCCTGAGGATCTGGCGATCCAGAGGTAACCTTCTTGACCCCAGTCAGCACCCCAGGAGTTCTTAACGATCCAGTAGCCCTGACCTTTTTGGGTTCCGTAGCCGACAGCCAAGACACCGTGGTCAAGATTGGTACCGCATTCGTCGCTGTTCAAGACACCGCTCTCGTAGCCTTGGAATACATCTTGGTCAGCTTCAACGGAAACAGAAACTGGGCCGAGCTGAAGAGCTTTTTCGAGGGCAGAGTCACTGTTGGCGGTCTGGTAGCCGGAGTTGAGGGTAGTGGCTTCGCTTTGCTTGTAATTGCAGTTGCCATCGGCGCCAGTGTAAGGATAAGTGCTTTCTTGTTCAAGGCCGTATTTAGCAGTGTAGTCCATGGCATATTCCATCAAACCACCGTCGCATCCGTCATTACCGTAGCTGCCAGAGCAGTCAACGAGTTGTTGCTCAGAGAAAGAGAGGAGCTTGCCGGCCTTAAGGAAGTGGAAACCTTCAAGGGATCCAGTGGTGGAGAAGGCCCAGCATGAACCGCATTGTCCTTGGTTCTTGACAGGGGTGACGGCACCCTTTTGTCTCCAGTCAAGGGTAGTGTTGGCCTTGACTCTGAAGTTTTCAATTTCAACTTCTTCATCAACAACGGCTCTGTGGGTTCTGTTCTTCTTCTTAAGACCGGTGTACAAGCTGGAGAATTCAGCCTTGGTCAAGTCAGAGAACTTGTTAATGCCAACCTTGAAGGTGTTCTTCTTGTTAGCGTTGATCTTTTCGTATTTCTTGTAGTTGGCAACGAAGATATTGAATCTCTTGTCATGCTCAACACCACCATAGGTCTTGTTGTGTTTAGCTTTCCATTGGTTGAAGAGCTTGGTGAAGTTCTTTTGCTCTCTCAAGCGTTGTGGGTATCTGACGACCTTGGAGATCAAAGAGGTTTCTTCGACGTCGGAGAAGACAACGACGGCGGCAAAGACGCCGACGACAGCCAAAGCAGTAATAATTGCGAGCTTCTTGTTCATCTTTCTGATTTTCAATTGAATTATACTCTTTTTTTCCCAACGAGCCTATTTAAACTCGGAAAATGGTTCAAGATTTTTTAAATGAATGACGTAATTGAATCACCTAATCTTTGAAAAAAGATCTCAACCAATAAGGCGTCAGTCTCCAAATCACGCAATTTGAATTAGCTGAACTTTGAGGATTCATTATTACCCTAAAGTAGCTCTTGGTCCTGGAGCAAAGTCAATGGAAATCATTAGACCAGTGGCATTTTTGTTGAATTTGCTTAGTTTTTTCGAATAAATGCTGCCTTAGTGTAGAATATGACATCGATTGATGAAATAATTGTTCGGGCACCTTTGAGTGGCAATAAGCTCTTCAATAGGTTGATAATAGGGTTCCTATCACTTTCCATGTGTAAAAATGAGGCTGTGAAGAGCGGGCTATTATAAGTGACCGGGCTTAGATTAAATTTATTTAGAATCTCCAAACGATTGATTAGGAGAGGTTTGAGAGTCACATCAAGGCCAATCGAAGCTTTTGTTGCATAAGAGGAATATTGTCTTTGGTTTCGGTTTGTAATGCTGATGATTTTAGTGACTTTTATGATTTGAAAAAGATTGTATAGTATATTAACTATCTTATCGATTTCTTACAGAGCACTCTCTCAATCAACGGTTTTACGCAAAAATGAGGAGATTACTTACTTAAAATGCGAATCTGAAAATTTTTTTCGATGTAGTTAACGCAAAGCGGTGAGTGAACTGGAATGAGGCGATTAGCTCCAATAAGGACCACTGATAAGGAAGCCTAGCTCCACAAAGCCTCGGATGATTGTTCAGGTCACTAACCTCCAACATAATGTTCCCGCACTGTGAGGTATGACCATAGATACTTAAATTAAAAGCCTCCAAAATAAAATCAACTTGATCCAAAATTAAAATCTGAATCAATTCAGGAGCTTGTAGAAATATATAAATCATCCAACTTTTCCAAAGCTTTGCAAAAATTTTCAAAAAACTCCCGTTGCTCATTCCATTGAGCCTGTATTCACTCAAAGAACTCTCGGTGGAAAGCTTGCAGTACCGAGATCTGAAAATTTGAAGTAAATGGAGATAGAGGCATTCGCGATCTTCAAATTTTTCGGGATTTCGCTATTTGGACGCTTCTTTTGAAGATTGAGATATAAAAAATCGTTAACATCATTAGATGCCCTTCAAGGGGAAGTAGTATATGAATCGTAATAGTTGGCCCCGAGCGTAACATTCTAATTTCTTTAATGAGAACAAAGTCTCTCTACTGAACTAATTTCCGAACCTTATTAACTATCATGGAAAGGAGGCCAGAAAGAACCCATTTTCTGAACGATTAAAGGTGTATTTACAAAATTTTCGCTTATGGTTTTTAATGGATATTTCTCTTATTGACATATGTTATCAAGCTTAGTTACAGAGTGCAATAGCTATTGATAATTTTATTTCTTAGCAGCTTTCTTCAACTTTTGTAGAGCATATTTCACCTATAAAGAGGTTAGTGCGCGAGCAATCCCTTCATTAAGCTTACGTTATTCCATGGAGACACTGTTAACATATGATAATAAAGCATATTTCTCGAATTATAGCTGTTAAAATTCGTTAACGAGTCAATCACCATCCTTTTCTGCTCCTCAACGGTCAACTTCCAAAGGAGAGATTGGAAGTCTTTCGCCTGACCGACCACTACTCAATCATTAGCCTTTGTTATTCGAACTGCCTTACAAAATTTCCCAAAGTATGGTGGAATCAGCTCCATCGCAGCTCTTCTATTTTCCGCAGAATTTTTAAACTTTTAGAAAAGAGAAGGTTTAATCTCTCGTTCTCTGAGTTATTAGCGGTATTACCTTGAAAATAGGTGGATCGTAGGTCAAAAACGGCGATAATTCCTTCGATTTTATGATAGGTTGGTATAACTTCCTCAAGTCTTCTAAACTTCCTTTGACAATCGCGGCAACTTTATTTTGGTTTTCTCCGCCCAATGTAAACCTAATATCCCCTTTATTAAAAATGAATAAACAGATATACGAGTGATATCCTACCGAGATAAGACAGCCCGACTAAAGTCTCAAAAAACTCTGTTTCAGGGATCATGTCTCGATTATCAAGGAAAATCGTGGTTGCGACCTAATAGAAATATAAAATTGTCCGTTGCTTGATGCAAGTGTTTTTACAGCTTTTTTAAGGTTATCTGCAATAAGATCATCATATTCGCTGCATTTTATCAAATGCCTGACCTACTCAGAGTAACTTCAATGCGTTGTTGTAATAAATTACAGGTTTATGAAGCCTTCCGGACACAATCAACGTTTTCCAGAGTTTCAAATCTTTTCTGAATTCTTCTTCACCGATAACTCCGTATTTCAATCTATACTGACAATGGAGTAAGTTTGATGTTATTGCTCGTAGATCATACGTCTTCCATTTGAATGAAAGGATTGAAATGGATCGGTGAGAGATGCGATTGAAGATAATCGAGGTAGGAGGCTCCGAACAGCCAGCTGAGCCCTGAATAATGTTTTCCATTTTTCTTAATGTTCTGGTAATGCCACTCTTTGGTGTCTTCGACGACGTATATGAGATCTAACATAGGGTTCTTATCGATATCTGTCGTATTAGTTGCGAATCAAGCGATAAATACCGAGGAATAATCGTAATTTGCTTGAGTAAAGGCTGCTGAGCCGTAGGCGAACGCGAATTTCACCGGAGGAAACTCGGAGTTGATGTATTCTCTGACCTCATTGAACTTTATCCCTTGTCTCATTTCGAATAATTTTTAAAGGATATTTACTATATATGGCCAAGTCAATTAGCAATATGGGATAAATACAAATCATCCAATTGCTTATCCTAGAACGCATATATTGAATATTGGGCAGTAGTGTATGCGACATGTCAACTAATACAGCCTACTGGGCTCTTTACAGAAGCGAGAAGGTTTTTAACCATTTTGCAAGAGCTTAATAAATAAGATATCCATCAGGAAAATGCTCAGACAAAGAATTAACACAAGTGTGTTGCTTTGAGAAGTCAGCTCGGTCCTTTTGTACACCAATTAATAATGCTAAGATGGCTATTACAAGAAATACGCAACTTCTGAATACATCAAAAATAATATTGTATATGATATATTACTTTCTTAGAATAAGATGCTATCCTACTGCTTTACGAGGTCCTCGGGGTCTTTGACATCTTTGGGCAATTCTGACCAATCTTCCCATCTGAATCCAGGAGCCACTGAGCATCCGACTAATGTATATTCTCCTAATGGGCTGGTAGTTTGCCACCACCCTTCTGGGACGAGAAAACAAGGAACAGCATCATCACTGAGAGCACCAAGTTTGATCTTCTGCCTTTTTCGAGAGACCTCATCAAAAACTGTAAGTTCAACTGGGTCTCCTTCATAATAGTTCCATATTTCTGCAGATTTCACTTTGTGCCAAATGCTCACTTCTCCCTTAGGTAGCAGGTAATATATGTGTGTTAATGCTAAGTTCTCAGAAGAACCATCGACAGGTTTGACGAGTTTGGAGGATTCGAAAACTCGTTTGAAGTAGCCGCCTTCTGGATGTCTCTCCAATGATAATTTCTTTACAACTTCAGCCGCTCGGGGAGCAAGTGTGGTAGAATTGGTATCCATAGCACAGAATTTGTACTTTCTGTTTGTATGTTGCGAAAAAAAAAGCGAATCCGGATCGTAAGAGCCTAATTATTGAAAATAAACTTATTGATATTCAAGCTGTTTAAATTCGTTTTTCGCTTTTTGACAGCTGCTGAAGCTGTCAAGGCATATTTTTTGGACTTACATAGGCCTTTCCTCATGGCTATTTCATGATTTAAGGTAAGTTAGTGCTATATTACTTGAGAACCTTTTCAATGGAAATTCGTCAGCAGAGATACCAGATTGAGCTTTGAAAGGAAACATAAAACAAAAATAAATGATGTGGTTTATTCCTGCGCTTTGGTACTTAATTCCCTTTGAGCCTAAATTCTGAGGAAAAATAATGATGATTTATATATTGATAAGATGAAAATAGAATTGAGAAAGGCGTCGTTCGACTACATGAGTAAGTAGAGATCTATCTTCCTCTCAATCATTAGAAGTGGATATCGACTAATGAAGGAGATCTATAAATTAGGTGTACTCAAATTATTAAAACATAATGTAATTAATCTTGAGACTCTTCGATGATTTAAAGAAAATTGTCACAAGGAGCGGATTCACAATTATTCCTCCAGAATTCACCTCATCTCTGGACTTTGGATTTGAAGGTTATATCACTTTTACTAGCCACTGTTTAATGCTATTATATGTCTCCTCTAGTTTGATCTCTCTCAGCATGCAGCCAAAAAAAAAGAGCTTCCACCCCTGTTTAAGCTTCACTCTTCCCTGAGCGATCATCTTTCAGTTGATCTGAATCCTGGTGTTATAACAATTCAAAATTGTTTTCTCAAATCAAATTTGTAAATAAATAGCATTCGCTTCCGTTACCGGTCTAATTTATTATATCTCTTGAGATAAGAACTCATGAGGCAGTAAAAATTTCTGTAATGTTAAATAATTATTCATCTTTACTCACCGAAGTCAATGAAAATATTTATTCATGGAGTGATACTAGCTCTAATAGTTGTCACACCAAGAAGTAAGAAACGAAATGAACTTCATTACTAAAATATCATCATCGACCTAAGTTGTGAGCAGTACAGACGTTCAAATTTTCAAACTTCAAGAAACATCCATCGTTTCAAGTGACACGGCTCAACCGAGTGCAACAATTGCTGCTCTCGCACCCACTTTCACAAGTACGAATCAATACACTTGGAGTGCATGGATTTATAAGACATCTTGGTTTGGCTCGTGGAGATCATACTTTTTAATTACACTCGATACAACGTACTACTGCAATCTTCCTAAGACCATCATAACATTGAAAATATAGAACAACTTGGGGTATTGGAAGAATTTCTGGAAGTCATATGGAACCAAATACAGACGGTATCTTCATATCCGCAACTACATCTAATAACAACTATCAATGGTCGCCATGGGAGAGTGTAATTATACTTCAAATAAAGTTGATTTGCTGTAATAATACTGACTTGATTAGACCAATGCCGTAGCAATGTTTCCATTGAACAGCTGGACTTTCATCGCTCTTGGAACTGACGTTTCAGCAGGCATACAATATGGGTTCCGATATAGATTAGAAAACAGCTATTCTATTACAGCCGTATATAATACACGGAGTTCGGATGATGGGGCCTTCTACACTCTCACTTCAGCTGCAACTTTTATGTGGACAAAAGATTTGTATACTTCACACTGCGATTGCAATATGCAGTATGTGAGAGCCTATACGGATTACATCCCCTACAATCAAGACATGATGATTAGTTTGGCGCTAATGAATCCAGTTAGGGGAAAAAAGGGAAAAATTCAAATTACAGAAATTTCTTCGCTATCTGAGCGTTAAAAGCAAGTTGGGTATGAATTAAGTACCTTTTTCTAATATTTTCTTGAGACATTGAACTATTATCTCTATTTAAATTTTTTCCAGTTTCTAACTCAACTCAATCCTCTTTCGGAATGACTGATAAATTTCTTATGGAAGGCTTTCTATTCGCTCGAAAAGTGGGTGTCTCTTTCAACGTTGGGAATATACCAATCCCAGAGTTCGATCTATCTGAATTTAATAAATTTTTTTATTTCCTTTTCCAGTTAGTCGAAGAGGCTTTTATTAACTGTTTAATTCCAACCTTTAAAATTTATATCGCGAGCATTATAAAATCTCAAGAACCCCCGATCGCAGGATTCTTTTTTGCAACTGATTAACACGGATTTTGCTTGATCATACAACTGAATGAAGCTTTACTCGAATCAGCAGCAGCAGCCAGCTATTACAAACGTATTAATGTTATTTTTTTTCGACTTGGACACTTTCTTTCAAAAATATGTATTTTTCTTTAATTACTCGCAGAAATTTGTGTCGTTTTATGGTATGTTGATAATCTCTATTCGTGATTTTTGTTTCTATTTAAATAACAGCTCAAATTGAGATTTCTTTTTTCTCCTGAGGACATCAGACCCACTGAAAGTATCCATTAATGTCTCCCAGAGCATTATTGTCCTGACTCATCTGAAAAGTTGTCTACATCTGACGTTTTTAACATAGAAATCAGAGTTCTTATCCAGGTTCATATCATTAAAAGCGGCGGAAATAAATTCTATAATTTAACACTTTACTTAGTCGATAGTTAAATCAGTATTTTATAATCAAACTCAATGAGCAGAAATCGAAAATTTATTTTCTTCCGTTGCAGAGTGTTACCTCTGCTGGTTGCTTTGAGAGGTAAAATGCCAAATTACTTTATATCAAAATAACGTCATATCGAATAAAGTTGTCAGCTCCGCTGTTCAAATCTTTTATCCTCAAGAAACAGAGATAATTTCTGACCCTGCACAAGAACCGCATGCATCAATGACTTCTCTCTCACCCACTTTCACAAGCACGGATCAATATACATGGAGTACCTGGATTTACAAGACTTCCTGGCCTACTAACACCTGGGACACGTTTATTAGAATTTCACTTAATGCAACGTACCAACCTTTCTCCCAAATAAGTTCTTAAAATTTTAATTTAGAGAGGATTTTGGTATTGGAAGAATTTCTGCAAGCTTCATGCATTCAAATAGTCTCGAAGTTTTCCAATCTTCAACAACAACAATCGACAACGATCCTTGGGATTTTGAAGCACCAGTAATGATATCCAATTTATCCTTGATTTACAACGATGAAAAATGTTTTAGTCTCCTCCCAATTCACTGCTGCCATTAAACACTTGGGTGTTTCTTTCTCTGGGCATTGATGTTTCGGCGAACATTCAATATGGATTTCGATACATGTTGAGTGCTACCTCTGCTACAGCACCTACAATCGTTTTCAAGACTCGAGGTCCATCTTCAGGAACTTTTTATGCACTCACCTCAGCCGGAGTTCTATATTGGACAAATGATCCTGTAATGTATCATCATTGTAGTTGCAAGATGCGATATGTGAGACTTTACACTGACTTTGTGCCCTATAATCAAGACATGATGATCAATTTAGCATTAATGAATCCAGACAGTAATAATTAATTTATTTGGTAACTCATGATTTTTCAACGAAATAATAGGCAAATTGCACGTATTTCATTTTGCTGCAGATTCCTCTACCAATAGCGGGCAAACAATACCCATTGATGTTTATACTCCTTCGATCACGAGCTCTACTACAGGAATATTGGGTAATTGAATTAATCATTCAAGCAAATGTTGACTAACTTAATTTTATTTGACTATAAGGTTTGAGTTCTTCTGATACAACATATGATCCTACATTCGGACCTTGGAATACGGTGCAATGCAGAACCGATACCCACCTTATCTTACCACTGGGCGAGCAAAATGCAAATGGAGCGGTTGTTGCTTTTGATATCTTTCCGATCAGTGGTGGAACGTACCCACAGTCACTCTTCGCCTTCGGAAACAGCGCAAATCTTGCCATAACTTTAACAGTTGAGTTGGAAGACAGTCGTCTAGTCTATGTTTGGCAACATTTACCTGGATGGACCCATATAGCCACATCAGCAGTCACTCTCACTGACGGTAATCTCTAATTTATTTTCTAAACTGACACGACCCAACGTTTCCAAACTAATAGATGCGTGGAATCGAGTGATTGTTGAAGTAGTTCAAGCTCAACCTTCTGAATTTGGAGTTGGTTATTGTTCTGTCAGAATATGGATAAATGGTGTTGGCATGAGCCGAACTTACTTTGCTGATTTTAGTTCAGGGGAATATCTGTTCAGTGATATGAATAACGTCGAGATCATGCTTTGTTCAAGGAGAGCTGAGGGGTCGAATACTCTTTATGGAAGAGGAAATTATGATGCAATGAATTTCATATGGTTTAAAGGATCAGAGGGACTCTATGTTCCAGATCCAAGTAAATTGATTATCTAAATGTGCTTGCTAATTTCATTATTTCGCATTTTATGAATTCAATAGCCACAAATTGCCTTCTCATGGGTTTCATTAATCCACTTCAAACAGCATGCTTGCAATGCAATACCGGCTACTATCTCGTCGACAAGGAATGCCTGGCCAGCTGTCCAACCGGCTATGCTCCTCATGAGGATACTAAATCCTGTCAAAGTAATTTATCACATTGTGATTGTGTTCTTATAACCTAATATCATTCTAGAATGTCATTATGGAGGCTATTTTGTAAACCTATCATCACCATTTCACTTCGAATTTATCCTTTTAAATAGAAAGCAAACGGTGTCTGTGACCTCTGCGAGTCAGACGGC
>ENA-UOTX01000257-UOTX01000257.1-compost-metagenome-genome-assembly--contig:-NODE-257-length-59767-cov-16.664969_pt1 | contig 59767 bp, 27 predicted proteins | sample MGYA00238143_ERZ746982 | MGnify/ENA primary metagenome ERZ746982 (study PRJEB28758, sample SAMN06268862) | compost metagenome | isolation source: single cell | place: USA: California, Emeryville, Joint... | reverse complement strand
ACTCCGAGAGCTTTTCTCGTTGAGATTCCAGTCTGCTTGAACATCTTAAGAGAAACGCATGTTAACGTGAATTTGCACTTTGTGTGATATTTACTCATCTCCGGAGACACAATACCCACGTCAGAAAGAACTTTCTGTGATGCTTCAGATATGATTACATCATTTTCTGTTTCCTATTCGAGGATTAGAAATTGAGTAGTTTTAGATCAGCGTTACCCTCCGGTTGCAGGAATTTTGACAATTGCAATTTCCCATTCCTCAAATGTTGGCAGAATTTCAAAATTGCAAAGAAATATCTGTTTATGTTTTTATTTCTCATGGAAGAATTAATTATTTAAACACAGATTAAGTTTGTAACGCCAAATGCCTCAAGAAACTCACTTTTCTCTGCTCGTCCCTATAACCTCTACCTATTGGAGCGCCAATAACAAAACTTTAAGGCCTAGGCCTTCACCTTATATTCCTTTTTTCGTGCTCACCCTCTGGATTTATAAACAATTTCAAATAATCAACAGATTATAGAGACAAATAGCCAAGAAATCAATGGCAGCTCCTATAAACTTTGTCATGACCATTATAAATCAATATAATAAGCCGAGGAAAAAACGTTCTTCCCTAATTACACCTTGAAGATTTTAAATTCCTATCTTTTTCGCGCTTGGTGGCCTAAAACCTTGACTCATTGTCTATATCTTTGAATCAATTTACAAAAGATGAATAGATTACATTTGATCGTTCATCTCTGTTGTAATAGCGATCTTGAAGCTCTGAAATTGTCGATAACGGAACTCTTTTCTTGCTTTTCGGCCTCAGTTTTCCATCTTCATCTATCCTCATAGCAATTCCTTTTACAAAAAAGGGTTCGTAAATATCGTAATAAGCAACGGTCTTGGTGAGTTTGAGCGAAATTTGCAGCAACCTCTTCCCCAAAAAGTTCTGGCTTACGATAAAAATATCTTGTATATCATCCGCAGAAAACAGGAGCTCGCTTTTCTCATTAACGAGATATTCGTACAATTCCTGGTTTTCGGTATTGAGTTTTTTCGCTATAACTTTCCTGAGACTTTCTGTGCATTCTGAATTATCGATCAAAAAATAAAAATGAATTAATGGCAGTTTTTGCTCGTTTTGATAGCATTCCTCATCAATCACTCGGAACAGCCCCAAGAAACAATCTACTCGAGCAAAAAACGAGTAAGTTATGAATATCTTTTTGAAAAATAAAGATACAGATGAATGTGATATCTGTTAGTATCCTGCTGAGATAGATATGGTTCACTGGGTCGTTTATACGTCCTTTTCTTGTGCCTGGCTTCAAGGCGTACCAGAAATAACTCTGTAAATCCAGGTCGAGAATTTCAAGAAAAGGTGCTGCAGGCTGTTAACAAGGTTCAGAGAACTTGTAGCAGAGACGATAAGAAATCTACCTTATTCAATTCTAAATTTTTCTCGAAAGCTTCTCTAATGGCAGGATCTTCAACGCAGTTGGAGATCACTCGGACAGAATTCATCGAAAGGATCACTGAGGTAATGACATCTCCAAAAGGATCCGCTGCGAAAAAAATTTAATTTCCTCTTAATAAATTTCCTCACCGACTACGGAGTCGCGATTGAAGGTCTTGATGAGCCGCATCTTTTCCTCTTGAAAGAAGGCATAATAATGTGTTTTCGATAAGTCAAGTTCAAACGAGGCGTTTGCTTCTTTCTAGGGTTAAGTAAGTCATCATTCAATTTAGATTTTGCTTACAATGGTTTTTTTCAGGCTTTCTTCTCCTAATAAATGCTCATATTCAAAGTCCAAGAAATACTTATCCCATTCTGATTTTTCGTCATAGATACTCTGTTTTCTGAGCAATATCGTCTTAGATAAATTTTCTGATTTCTTGAGAGCAATGATGATATGATTCAGCTGCGGTTTCAAAGAGATGATTACATCAAGGACAATTTTTGCAATTATTTTTTTGTGTTTCATTTGATTTTCATCCAATTCCAATACTTTCAAATCATGGAGAGTCTCCGATTTTACATTTGTGCTCACTTCTTTAGGCAAAAAACGTCTAAGCAGCTCCTCTAGTATTTTGCTGTTATATATTCCATGATAAATTCGAATTCACCTTGTGAGTAAGAGTTTCGATCGAGTTTCAGCTCATAGCGGATGATTTCGGGTTTCTCTTCTTCTAAGACCCATTTTTGTAAGTCTTCCGGTAAATCCTTGAGACCTGTTCAAATAAATGAATCAGCTCGTAATAAAACGTGCACTTACTCTGATCTACTTTGGGGTTTAACAATATCAGTCTTTTCTCAAAGCTCTTTTCTATGTCTTGTACAATGTTTGGACTAAAACTCTGATTCAGGGTGAAACTGAAGAAGACATAAGTATAGTTAATGGACTAATCGAATTTAATATCTTACGAGCTGAGTCTTACAAGATATTGAGAAGACTTGTACATAGGAATCCTGAGCGCTGTGATTGGTATTGTCTGCTTGAGACTGAAGCATAATTAGACGAGCAAGTGTTATGCTTTGTACTGTGTATAATCGACATATTCATTTTGCATTGCTGTTGATTCTTTTTGAACTCTGAAATTCGGAGGGAAATAAATTTTTGATTTAACAATAAATATTGTTATATAGCCTATGAACAGATCCTTAGCTAGTTTCTTCACTAAGTACTTGGATCTTATTACAAATTATGGAATACCTGACGTAGATGACAGCTAAATTCTGAAAACTTTTGTAAAGCTTCAAAAGTATAAAACTCTCAAATATATGTAAAATTCAATAAATATATCGAAATCCTTAACCACTAAGCAGATAAAAATTGTAAAAGCATGAGATACATACAATATTATTATCAATCGCCATTCAAAATAAAGGAAAGACGATGATCTCAAGCTTACTCGACTAATATAGATCATGGTTGTTTCAAAAAAAACCATAAATTTTGATGATTAGCATAACTAAAACTGGTGATGCTTTCGAATGGTGGTCAGCGCATGTCTTCCTCCGGGTGATCGTGATCGTCCAGTAGAAATATAGCTCTGGTTAGGAGACACACTTCTATAATCTTGTGTTAATAATTGTTGACGGTTCATTTCTGCTTCAACTGTTAACTCGGCACACTCTTCCTTAACCTGCTTAGCAACAGCGTTCAAAGCCTTCAGTTTGCTGAGTCTAGTATCTTGCCTTCTACCTGAGCGCTCTTTCTTCTTGTACATTGTTGTGGCGCCTAAAAACAAGTGAGAAATTAGCTGAGAAATGTAAAACAAGATGGGTTACGTGGACTTTTGTAGAAACTTGAGCTATAAGAACCTCCTTCTCTACTTGTATCGAGGTCACGTTGAGAATGTGCAGTTTCTATGAAGGTAAGTCGCTTCGAGACAGACTCATCGCCTCTATTTGATCCTTTAAATAATAATAAGTTTAATAATCTGGTATAAACGAAAATTTACCTTCACCGAGGAGGTAGGATACATTGGCACTTTTAGCTGGTACGTGCTGAGGAGTTCTGAAGTTTTTTCCGGGGCTCTTGGATCCAGAAACAAGAGTCTCACGATACATTCCTCGTCTTGGGGCGCGTTCACCTTCTTTTTCATCCTCCTCGATATTCTTTGTTGGGGTATTGCGCGTGGGAGAACTTTGAATGTAAATAGGATGCGACTTGGATTTTTCCAAATTTTCTAGCTTGAGACTTCCTTCATCAAAGCCGAATCCTTGCGTGGTGGGGTCATTCATATCTCGAGAGTTCGGATTAAACGAAATATGCTTTTTCGAGCCTCTCATGACGTTTCTCTCTTTCGAAAGCTCTCTTTCTCTGGAAATCTCATCTCCGAGGAGAAGAGATGCTTCTCTACTCTTCTGTTGCTGTTGCGCTGTGATTTGAGTAGTGAAATCTTTCTGCACTTTTGATGTGTTTGGTTTTTGTAAATGGATCGGATTGAAAAACTGCAGTGGCTCTGAAATGCTCCTATTATGATTCGCTTCCTGGAGCTCTCTCTCAAAGGAAGTATTGATCCATTTGTCGTCGGCTTGAACATTACCATAGTGGAGTCTCGTGGGCATCAGCGAAGGAGTGTAATGATGTGTTTTCTTCGTTTGGTTCTTTGGTGTTGAAATCGCCTTTTGATCTTCTATAATGGAATCTAGCGTATAGGTAGTAGGCGACTTTATCTCGTCTTCATTGGAGCCCTCTTCTCGTGAGACATGAGGACCACGCCCAAGTTCATCTTGCGGACTTTCATCCCCATCCTTCTCGTATTTCAATTTTAACTGATCCAAACGATCTTCCGCAGCTGTCAGACTCGGAATTCGATGAGATGAATCTAAAATGCCTGCGCTCAGATCAATTCTGGGAGGTATATGACTGCTATGTCCTCTTCTGATTTGAGAAGGAGATCTCGGAGTTTTTGCGAATGATGATTCTGTAATTGATCTCGGATCCTTTTCATCCTTTTCAAATTGCAGGAGATTCTGGTTCCATTGTTGTGATTGTTGCTGAGAAAGGTGAGATGAGCTGAGAGGACTTGTCACGCTGGAACTTTCAGCCAGCAGAAGTTTTTTAAGAGTATGAGCTTTGGAAAACAGTCCGAAATAGTTTCCAAGCAGAGCTGTAAACACCTGCTCCATGCACTTAATGTTGTTTCTGACCAAGACAAGCGAGTCTTTGAGTTTTTCTGGCTGCTGTGTAGGGGACGTTTTGGAACCTGTTTCGGGCATCGCTGATAGAGCATCGATTAATGTTTTCAAAACTTCCGTCGAGCCGCGCAAGGAGCTGGCCAATTCGTTCAGAAAGTCATCCTGACTATCGTAAATCTTGTCGCAGTTGCTAAAAACATCAATGATGCTCCTAACAACAATATCTCCTTTAAGTTTGGGAGCAATAAAGGTCATGAGATAGGTGAAGTGTGTTTCGACGTTCACACGAGTGTAATTTTCAGACGCCATCCTATATTGCAACTCTTTCAATGATCCGATTGCGATGCCTGAGTCCTGACTTCTTCCACTCATTGGCGATAAAATGTTATCAGGAACAGAGCCGTAAGATTGGCTCTTTTCAAAACCAACGCCACCGACAGATTTGCTTATCGCGTCTTTTCTAAATTGAAGTCGGTTGGTTGGTCGATGAGTAGCAAGATCCTGCTGTTTTGAATGATTAATGTGGAACTCCTTGATCTTATTAATGACGTTCTGGACTCGTGCTTCAATATTTTGATTTGAAAGGGGCTGTTTCCCGTACGAGTCGCTCGCTTTCAGGATTTCATTCAATAATTTGTGAGACTTCATGGAATCAGAGATTAGTTTTCCTCGTGAGAGCACGAAGAGCGCTAACCAAGCCATTCTATTGAGCAGTTTTGGTTTGACTCTTTCAATATGCGCCTGAGATTTAGTATGCACTTTGAGGATTTGTCTACTTGCCGCGTCTTTGTTGCTACTCTTGGATAGCTCTCGAATGACTCTACTCAAATTAGGATTAGTGGTGCTAGGTGAGGAAAGACCCTCTTCTCTTGGAGATTCATCGCTCCTTCCCTGAGTAAAATGGTATTTGCCATCATCAGAGTGTAGAGCAGGGTCAGATGCTAGACGACGCTGCAATCTCAAGAGTGTAGAATAGGCAGATTGCAGATTTTCCATTTTAGATTCTGCTCTTGCTTCGTAGATCGCATTAACGGCCAAGCTCTTTTCACTCCTGTTTCTTAGCTCCGCATTGAGATGAGAATCATGAGTTTTTTGTTGTATTCCTTTACGATAGCTCAACAATTTTTCTTTCGTTTTCTCGATGCTAATAGCAGGTCTCTTACGAGCCTGTAGCATTCGACCTATCGCCTGAGATGCATATTGCAGCAACGACCTAGTTGAAGTCAGCATCTGAGAGTAGTCTTTGTACTTTTCAGGATCTGTGATTTTTTCCAAGACGAACCCTTCTTTATAAGTGTTAGACGAGTAAACAGGTGTTGTTCCTTTCGAATGGGAGGACTGCAATGAAGCATGGTCTGTAAAACTGTCTGCGCGCGGGTTCAAAGTCATTTCCTTATAAGCAGATCTCATGAAGGGAGAAGGTGCTTCGCTTCTAGAAATCGTCTCAGTCGTCTGATGTCTCATATGCAGCCGAGGTGAATTATCTTGTGTGCGTGTGCTGAAATGGTAAGCTCTTTCATGGGGTAACAACGCCATCTGCTTGTTTGCAGAGTCTCCAAACAAGTGAATCGAACCACTATCATTTGAAAGCGGACTCTTATCCTTTCGTGGGCTGAGCATCCCTGCTAATTGACTTCTTGATGAATTCAAATTGAGCTTCTCTTGCCTCAAATGCCCCAGCAGCTCCTTCAACGCAATTTTCACATCCTGCTCAAGCACCCCTCCAGCCTGAGACTTTTCATTGTCTTCTTTACTCTTATCTTCAAGCTCTCCAGAAAGAATCTTGAACTGTTTTTTTGCCTGATCTATTTCTTCTTTTACATAGGCCAAAGTCAGCGATAGCTTTGAATTTTCCCTCCGAATTGCATCGAGCTCTTTCTGCTGGATCTCACGAACTTTTTCAAATTCTTCCAAATTTTGACTCAAATTCGTCGAGGTCTTTTGATCTTGTAGCAAGTTTGCTTCATATTCTGTAAGTCGTTGCCTGAGAGCCTTGTATTCATTCTCTTTCTGCTCGATTTGATACCGCAGTTCATTCACCTTTGCATAAAGCTCAGCGTTTTCTTCTTTCTTTTGCTCAATACTCTGTCTCTTTTGCTTCAACTCCTGTTCATACTCATGCATTTTTCTTTCATCAAACTCAAGTTTCTGTTTTTCTGCGATTATTTGCTGCTTTAGAACAACGATTTCGTCTTGAAGCTTTCCGTTTTCGTAGCTTTTCTCACTTGCTGTTGTCTTGTTTAACCTCACGAGCTCCTCAGCTTTGGCTAATTGCTCCTGTAAGGCCTTGGTGTTTTTCAAGGATTTAGTTTCTTGTTCCTCGAGAGAATTTAATAGTTCTTTTGCTTTCTCTTCCCAATACTTGGCATTTTCTTTGGCTTTAAGCAGCTCTTTGAGGGGAACTCCTTGTGATTCTTCTCTTATTTCGGTAGTAGACATTTGTCTCTTGGTACCAGGTCTGTATTGTTCGAGTTCTTGTCTGAGTGTTTCGATGTCAGACTGCTGAGTTTTAGTTTTTTCGGCAAGGTCAGAGTTTTGTTTAAGCAGAGTTTGATTTTCAGTGATTGTTTTTTTGAGTTGTTCTTTTAACTGCTCGAGTGAAATGCGCGGACTGGTTTGTGATCGTTGGCTCACTCCCGAGTCTTTGCCGTTTGCTAGAAGTGATTTGTCTCCGTCTGTGCCTTTGGCCGATGATGCAGTAGGCTTTTCTAGCTGTTGAGTCGGCATCGTACTACCCACAGCATACAATGAATCAGATTCTGAGTATGGCGTCTGCCTAATGGAGGAATTTTCAGTTAGTTGATTATGGTTAATAGACGCCTGGTCTAAAGCTTTTTGTGATTTATTCACATTACTTTCACCATTCGGAGAACGAGTCAGGGAGTCGGCTTCTGAATACGGTTTCTTTCCGACTAGATCTGCATCACTCGTTTGGTTCTTTTCGATTGAAGCTTTGTCTGATCCTTGTTGAGAGTTATTTTCACAAGCAGATTTAATAGAGCCAGAATTCGCTCCGGATCGTTGTTGCTCGATAACAGGATTTTCAGCGAGCTGTCTGTTTCCGAGAAGGTCTCCTCCTGTATTCTTATGCTCGATCTTCTCGCCTTCCATTATCATTGAAGTCGGACCTGCCTGAGATTTTTGTTGAACGGTATGCTCTTCAGACATTCGACTTCTGTCTCCTAATATATTCTCGGATGATTCCTGCTGATTTTTCTCTTCATCTACTTTCGATACTTGGATAAGTCCAGATTCTGAATGTGGGGTCTGTTCAATCTTATCGCCTTCGAATAGTCTACCTTTCTCGATTTCCTTCTTCTTCACAAATGTGAAAGCATCCGATTCTGTTTGAAGTTGATAATGTTCTGAATTTGGATTTTCTTGTGTTTGTTGGCTGTTCTCAATCAATCCCTTGTTCTCTACTTCTTTGGATTTGTTATCACCAAACGTCTGTAATGAACCAGTTTCTGTGAGTAGTTTATTCTCAATAATAACTTCTTCACACACTTTGCCAGTATTTTTATTCAGAGACACGTTGTCCGACGCTTCTTGTGGTTTGCTGGCACCACTCAATCCAAAAGAACCAGATTCCGAAATTCGAGCATCTTCTCCTGTTCTCCTCTTGGTTGACTCTTTGTCGGATTCGTTTGGTTGGTTGAACTGAGTTGAAAGATTCTTTTCATCCTTCTGAGAGGCCTGGTCACCAACATGCGCTTGTAAAGAGCCAGACTCTGTCATTAGATTATTGCCAAGATCAGCTGTCTCATTCACTCGATTTTTCTCGAGATGCATGCCACTATTTGATTTCTCTTGCAGAGTCGTTCTATCTTTGGTCTTCAGATCGCTACTTTCTAAAAATGATTTTTGCTCCATTACTTGGTTACCATGCACTTGATTGCTTTCGATTTGCCTATTGACCGCAATCCCTTGAGTTTTATCATCAGAGTCAATGTTCGGTTGAGCAGATGTTGAATGTGAACTCTGCTCTTGGAGATTTTTCCCAATCATGTTACCGCTTTTCTCAGCCGAGATAATGTTTCCACTTTCTTGGACCTTCTGATCTTCTTCCCTTTCCAACAAATCAGCTTTTGTATTTGATTTCTGCTTGATCGTATCTGTCTCCACCGAGAGATTTTTCTCAGTTGGCTTCTTAATTTCTGAAGTTTCTTGTCTGAGATCTTTGTTATTGGATCTCAAAGAATCAGATTCTGAGGAAGGGTTTTGCTGACCCAGACATTCATCAATCATCACTTGGTTCTTTCCGATGGAAGATTTGGCCAAAGATTCTTGTGAAGTCTTTTCGCTACCAGAGTTCAAAGAACCAGTTTCTGAATATCTTTGTTGCTCTATCAAAGCTTTGTCACTCTGCTGGCTGTTTTCAACAAGTTCCTTGCTTGCAGTTTCTGTCATCTTATTATCACCTTTCGTTATCAGAGAAGCTGAGTCTGACTGATATTTTTGTTGAAGTGCGTGTTCTCCAGACTTCCTGCTCTTGTCTCCTGATACATTATCTGCTGATTCCTGCTGTTTTTTCTCTTCATCTACTTTCGATACTTGGATAAGTCCAGATTCTGAATGTGGGGTCTGCTCAATCTTATCGCCTTCGAATAGTCTACCTTTCTCGATTTCCTTCTTCTTCACAAATGTGAAAGCATCCGATTCTGTTTGAAGTTGATAATGTTCTGAATTTGGATTTTCTTGTGTTTGTTGGCTGTTCTCAATCAATCCCTTGTTCTCTACTTCTTTGGATTTGTTATCACCAAACGTCTGTAATGAACCAGTTTCTGTGAGTAGTTTATTCTCAATAATAACTTCTTCACACACTTTGCCAGTATTTTTATTCAGAGACACGTTGTCCGACGCTTCTTGTGGTTTGCTGGCACCACTCAATCCAAAAGAACCAGATTCCGAAATTCGAGCATCTTCTCCTGTTCTCCTCTTGGTTGACTCTTTGTCGGATTCGTTTGGTTGGTTGAACTGAGTTGAAAGATTCTTTTCATCCTTCTGAGAGGCCTGGTCACCAACATGCGCTTGTAAAGAGCCAGACTCTGTCATTAGATTATTGCCAAGATCAGCTGTCTCATTCACTCGATTTTTCTCGAGATGCATGCCACTATTTGATTTCTCTTGCAGAGTCGTTCTATCTTTGGTCTTCAGATCGCTACTTTCTAAAAATGATTTTTGCTCCATTACTTGGTTACCATGCACTTGATTGCTTTCGATTTGCCTATTGACCGCAATCCCTTGAGTTTTATCATCAGAGTCAATGTTCGGTTGAGCAGATGTTGAATGTGAACTCTGCTCTTGGAGATTTTTCCCAATCATGTTACCGCTTTTCTCAGCCGAGATAATGTTTCCACTTTCTTGGACCTTCTGATCTTCTTCCCTTTCCAACAAATCAGCTTTTGTATTTGATTTCTGCTTGATCGTATCTGTCTCCACCGAGAGATTTTTCTCAGTTGGCTTCTTAATTTCTGAAGTTTCTTGTCTGAGATCTTTGTTATTGGATCTCAAAGAATCAGATTCTGAGGAAGGGTTTTGCTGACCCAGACATTCATCAATCATCACTTGGTTCTTTCCGATGGAAGATTTGGCCAAAGATTCTTGTGAAGTCTTTTCGCTACCAGAGTTCAAAGAACCAGTTTCTGAATATCTTTGTTGCTCTATCAAAGCTTTGTCACTCTGCTGGCTGTTTTCAACAAGTTCCTTGCTTGCAGTTTCTGTCATCTTATTATCACCTTTCGTTATCAGAGAAGCTGAGTCTGACTGATATTTTTGTTGAAGTGCGTGTTCTCCAGACTTCCTGCTCTTGTCTCCTGATACATTCTCTGCTGATTCCTGCTGTTTTTTCTCTCCATCTACTTTCGATACTTGGATAAGTCTAGATTCTGAATGAGGATTCTGCTCAATCTTATTCTCTTCAAATGCGCTACCTTTCTCGACTTCCTTCTTCTTCACAAATGCTAAAGCATCCGATTCTGTTTGAAGTTGATAATGTTCTGAATTTGGATTTTCTTGTGTTTGTTGACTGTTCTCAATCAATCCCTTGTTCTCTACTCCTTGTGATTTGCTATCACCAAATGTCTGCAAAGAACCAGTTTCTGTGATAGACTTATTTTCAAGAGTAACTTCTTCAGTTGCTCTGCCAGTATTTTTATCAACCTTCATCTTGCCTGCATCTGAGAACGGCTCGTTTTTGATGTATGCTTTTTCATCCATATCAGCCAAGTGAGCCTTTTCGGCTTCATTTTTATCTTCAAGCAGCTGCGTCTTATTGCCGCCTTCAGACTTCGGAATTCCAGATTCTGGAGAAAGTTTCTGTTCAAGAGTATTCTCCTCGCAGACCTTACTCTGATCTTTTGATCCTTTGGCTAAATCCGCCTGCTCGTTCGGTTCTATCGTGTCTTTCTCAGCCACTCTGCTAGCGCTCAAATCCTTGTGGGCCTTACTTTCATTATCAACTTTCAAAGACCCAGAGTCTGAGCCTGGCTTTTGTCCCACCATGTGCTGTTCGCTTGATTGACTGTTTTCGAGTAACTTTTGATCTGCAGTATGTTGTGTTCTACCACTGTCAGCAATTTCGGAAAGACCGGTTTCTGAAAGTGTCCCTTGCTCTATGCTGTAATTTTCTTTGGCTCTACTGCTTTCCATCGAGGTTCTATCTGCAACTTCTTGAGATCTCCTGTTGGGATCAGCTCTCACAGAATCAGATTCTGTATATAGCTTTTGCTCTGTCAGACGTTCAGAACTTAGTTGGTTATTCTCAACTGATTTATTCTCTTCTTGGCCTTCAGTTTTATTAACAGCACCGCTGATAGACGTCTTGGGCTCCGAATTTGGGTTTTGAGTCATATTATCTTTCTCCGTGAAATAGTCTTTATCGATATCCGTACTGCTAGGATCCACGTGAGGTTGATTGCTATCATTTCCTTTCAGAACAGAAGTCTCTGAATACCGATTTTGCTCCAAAGTATTCTTCTCAGTTTCCTTGGTCGTGACGATTGTATCACCATCCACTTGAACCTGCTTGCTGCCATCCGCAGTCAACGAGTCCGAACCTGTATATGGTGGATGCTCAACAATATGTTTTTCATCCAATTGATTAGTTTCGATAAATCTCTTGTTGTCAACTTCTTGAGATTTAAGGGCATCGTCTGAGTTCAATGAATCAGAAACTGGCTGAGACTTTTGCTCTGCAAGATGTTTAGAACTTAGCTGATTGCTTTCAGTATATTTATTTTCTTCATTAGTCTCTGTCTTATTGCTACCATCAACTTTCAATGAGCCCATTTCTGAATGCCGGTTCCGCTCAGCAGAGAGGTTTTCAGTTGAATAGCTTTTTTCTCCGTCGCCATCAGCTTTCAAAGAACCAGATTCTGAATATGATTGTTGATCAACAATATTCTTCTTAGTAACGACCCTTTTCTCAGTAGTCAGTGGATTTGAATCTTTTTGTGATGCATTGCGTTCGCTAACTTTCAGAGAATCAGATTCTGAGTATCTATTATCTGCGGTTTCTTGATTCTTATTCTTGTCACCAACTTTCAAAAGCTCAGTCTCTGTAGTTGGTTTGTCCTGAACAAGAGTTTTTCCACTCAGTTGATTATTTTCTGTCGATGGCTTGCTAAGAACTTTTTGTGTCTTGATGCTTTCATCAGATTCTTGTTCGTGGATGTATTTTTTGCTTGCTTCACTATTCTCAAAAGTCCTATCACCAGCAGCCTCGTGCAGTTTCTGGTTATTTTCAGTACGTACAGATTCAGCTTCTGGGTATTTCTTTTCCTCAACAGGATTACCTTCATTCAGTCGGCTGCTTTCGTTTGTTTTGTTATCCAATACTTTTCGATTGATTTGATCGCCATCAGTGGATTTATTCAGTTCAGAGCCCATATTTTGGAATTTTTGAAGTTCGGCCTTTAATCGAGATATTTCTTCTTGAAGAGATTTATTCTCAATCTTTCCGTTTTCTGCTTCGAACGTTCTTTCATCCAAAGCTTTTCGCACTTCTATAATTTCATTCTCTAGCTCCATTAGCCTTGTGGGGAGTCTATCCTGTTGGATCGAAGATGAATCTTCTTTACCCTTCTTTTCGAAAGTATTGCTTTCTTGATCATTCACACTCTCGCTGACCGTACCTTTAATCCTTTCTCCTTCACTATTCTCAGAAGCCTTACTACCAAGAGTCGGTTGTACGTTTAAAACTCTGTTTTCTGTATTTCCAGGCTCAATCTTAATCTTTGATTGTGATTGTGGTTGACCTTGCATGAGCTGATCACTCTCTTGAGTTTTCCTTAAATTTTGCTCCATCAACTCCTCTGCTTTACTGTCTTCGCTTGGATGGACAATCTTTCTCGAGTTTTGGCTTAAAGCACCTAATTCTAAGGATTTTTCAGGTGATTTTGATTCCTCCCCTTTCAGTTGTTCCGTCATATCTTTGTTTGATGTTCTTTCTTCAGATCGGAACGTTTCTGTTTCTTGATGATGAGTTTGGTGCTGAGTTTTCAGATTTTGAATTTGCTCCTTCAGCTGTGCATTGAGTTGTTGCTCTTCTTTCAGTCTTCTGCTCAAATCCTGCAATAATTTATCTCGTTCATTTGACCCATCATTAGGCTTTTTATCTGAGCCATCAGCTTCTAGCGTTTCTTGTTCAGTTGTAAGTGAATCGAGTAATCTCTCATTTTTCTCATCTTGTGGACCTTCTTGAGATTGGTGCTCCTGCCCTGAAATATAATTCTTTCTTTGTTCATGAGAAATGAAGTTTGATTTTAAATGTTCCAGCTCTTTAGATAAAAGTTTATTGCTTTCTGTCAATTGTTGAATAGTTTCTTGATTTTGCTTTTCTTGCAATTGCAGACTGTCGATCTTATTTTCCAGAACATTGCATTTCTGTGCTTTCTTTTCCAGTTCCTCTCGGAGGACAGATGGATCATCACTGGTAAATGCCGGAGTAATTGTAGTTTCATCCGTTGTTGAGAGAGGCTTTTTCTCTAAGTCCTGTGCAGTTTCTTCTGTTTTTCTTTCTTCTTGCTGAATCTTTAAATTTTTCTCAACATCTGTTATATTTGTAGGTCCTTGGTTCAGATATCCATCGTCCGAGAGCAATTGATTCGAACTTCTTTGAGATTCAATCATCATGTTTTCAAGATTTACGGATCTAACCTGTTCATCTGAGCTCTGATCATGGATACGAGTACTCTGTGTCAAGTTGCTAGGGTTTTCTCTAGTTTCATTGTTGGGGGAGTTAGTATGAGCCTTCAAAAGACTGCCCTGTTCTTGATAAGCTTTATTCTGGTCTTTGAGTCGGGTATTATCGAACGCAGTATCGTTAGACTCAATTCGAGTCGTTCCGGTTTGATGTCTCAGCCTTTCTGTTTCAGATTTTACATGCTCCTCTTGAGGACTTTGTTCTTCCTTTCCATTTTCTAACATCTTTCCACCAGTGTTAACTTCTTTTTTCAAGAGCTCATTCTCTTCGGTCTTCAATCGGATCTGATCTTTGAGAGCTTGGATTTCTGATGAAAGTTCAGCGATATACTTCTTGGTAGCCTCCAAATCGTTCTTGTAGCTTTTGGACTCTTCAGATTCGTCTGAAAGAAGTTTGTTAGAAAGTGCGCTCTCAGTCGTATTTGAATCTATATTCCTGGACTTTTCAATGGCACCCTCTTTTGCGAGAGTTTCAGAGTATTCGAAAGTTTTTCTGTCTTCTCCTGTGCTTGCGGATTTGTCGGTGTTCTTGGTTTCAACATTCAAGGTGTTTTCTTCTGTTGTTGTAGGAACTTCAAGCTGTCTACTCAGATGCCCATCTTTTTGTTCTTTACTCATTCCTTTCATTGGCTCATTAACTCCAGCGTTTTCCAATACCTGAGAATCGGCAGTTCTCTGATTTTCTTCCTTCTTATTCTGTATAATCTCAGTATTTTCATTCATAATTGAAGTAGATTTCTGTTTTGAAAGTTCTCCAAAGGCATTTTGATATTGGCGCAAATGGATTTTGAGGGATTCAAGTTCTTGCTTAAGTACCGCATTCTCTTGAGCCAATTTATCAGATACTCTCTGCTCTCCTGTCTCAGTCTTCCGTTCATAGAACTCACCTTGCTTTATTACTGTACCATTTTCTGAATTCACAAGCTGGTCCTGATGTTGGACATTATCATTTTTCGTTCTCTCATTTTCATTGGTTTTAATCTTCCTTTCATCTGTTAAATTTGTGTTTTCCTGTTGCAATGGGCTGATTTTGTCATGAGGTGTCTCTCTCAGCGTTTCTGCATCATTGAGGGTCTTATTGTGCTTGTCTGGCAATGCGAACTTTGCACCATCCTCAATTTCTCCATTCACTTTGTTTTCTTCCATTGTCTGTTGCAGAACCTCAGTCTTGTCTATTTGACCTTCTTGCTCCGCTCTGCCTTCTTTCATTTGTTGATTATTTCCAGTACTTTCAAATGAAAGAGATTCGCCAGTTCTCTGATTTTCTTCTGAATGCTCACCAAACTCATTTTGATATCGTTGCAATTGCTTCTTTAAAGAGACCAACTCTTGTCTAAATGCCGTATTTTCTTGAATCAATTTCTCAGAAATTTTCTGCTCCTCTTCGAGCTGCTTCACAAGTGTTTCTATCTTGAGTTCATTAGAGTCATCGCCCTTTATTATCACATCATTTTCTGAAACTTGAGGTTGCTTCTTCAATTGAATATCGTCAGTTTTAATACTCTCGTTTTCATTGGTTTTTTGATTTTCTTTCTTAAGAGTGCCAGTCTGCTCATGAAGTGTGTCTATCACGTCTGAATCGCTGAGTCTTTTGCTATTTTCATCCACAAGTGAGGGTTTTTCGGTGGTCTTGTTTTCTCCACACGCTTCCCCTACTTCCATTGTGTGCTGTGAAACTATTTGTTTATCAAACTGACCTACTTGCTCAGTTGCAGTTTCTTTCACATGTTGATTGCTTTCATTATGTTCTAATGACAATGATTCATTAGTTTTCTGGTTTTCTTCCAAGTTATTCTTGAAAGTATCAGTCTTTTCAGTCATAACTGATGTAGAATTCTGTTTTGAAAGTTCTCTAACATCTTTTTGGTGTTGCTGCAAATGATTTTTGAGAGATTCAAGCTCTTGTCTAAGAGCGGCGTTCTCTCGAGCCAATTTATCAGCTATTTTCTGCTCTTCCTCGAGCTTCTGTTCAGGGACTTCCGTCTTTATTTCATTGGACTTCATTTCATGCTTGACTTCACCACTTTCTGAATCCAAAAAATGTCTCTGAGGTTGGTCGCTATTTGTTTTCAGACTACTATCATTCTCGTTGGTTCTAATATTCCCTATCTTTGAGAGAGTGGCATTCTCTTCTCTGAGTGCGTCGATTTGTTCACGAAGAGTTTTTATCAATGTTTCTGTCTCATTGAGGAAGCTGTTGGGTTCATCCGTAAGTGTGGACTTTTCAGCGCACTTATATTGTTCACTCATTTTTTTTTCTTCCGTTGTTTGCTGTTCAGAGTCATACTTACCCAAACCACTTTCCTGATCCATTTTTGCTTCTTTGCTTTTCCCACTGTTTTCAGTATTTTCTGATAAAGGATATTCATTCTTTTTCTGGTTTTCTTCCACTTTATTCTGCAAACTATCTGCTCCTTGAGTCAAAATTTCGGATTGAGTTAATGGAGAAGAGTTATCTCTTGGAGATTCTCCATAATCTTTTTGCCGTTGCTGTAGCTGGCTCTTGAAAGAGTCCAGTTCTTGCCTAAGTACTGCATTCTTTTGAGCTAATATCTCATTTGCTTTTTGTTCCTCTTCTAGCTTCTGCTTTTGCTCAAAGATGTCCGTCTCTAGCTTCTGAGACAAATTTTCCTTTGTAGTGGCATTGACCTCAGAAATTCGAAGCTGCTCTTTGAGTTGATCATTCTCTTTTTTCAAACTCTCAACCTCAGTCGTTTTGATATTACTTTCGCTTGCAATACTTGCATTCTGCTCTTTGAGTGCATTGATCTGCTCATGAAGCTTTTCGATTAGTGTCTTTTTTTCGGCTGTATCATTTCGCAAAGTTTCAATTTCGTCTGTTTTGATCTTATTCTGAGAAATAATCTGAGCATTCTGGGCTTTGAGTTCTTCAATCATTTTAGTTTTTTCCTCTAGATCATTGCTCAGTCCCACGATCTCTTCAGATGTTGCTTTATTCTGATCTTTTATCAAATCATTTTCAGCAGCTAACTCTTTTGCAAGTTTCTGAGCTTCCTGTAATTGATTCTTAAGATAACCCAATTCAAGAGTCATCGTTTTATTCTTTCCTAGCAATGCTCCTTTCTCCGAAGCAAGCGTTTCGTTTGATTTTTGGCTCTCCTCGAACTTTTGAGTTAACGATTTTAGTTGCTCTTCCAACGAGTCTCTTTCATTTGTAATATTTTCAAGCACGTTAAATTGCTCTTTCAAACTGCCTTCTAATATTTCTGCTTCGGCTTTGATAGTAATGATCTCCTCTGAGAATCGGGAATTTTCGATTATTTTTTCATCCAATTCTTTACGTTTTTCTTCAAGTTTGGTTTTGAGACCATTGATTTCAATTCCTTTAGCTTCATGTTGCTCTTTGAGTTTATTGTTATCCTGAATGACTTTATCAACAGTCTTGTGTAGGTTCTGATTCTCAGCGTTTAATTCCTCAATTTTTTTCTCGTTCTCGCCGATTTTGTCTCGTAGTGACTTGACCTGATCTACAAGAGCCGAATTTTCTTTGGTCAGGTTATTACATTTGCTTTCGCTTTCTGAAAGCTGAGATTTCAGGCTGCTCTTTTCATTTTCGAGCCTTAGAAGGTCATTTCTTAAATTATTGAGTTGCTCATCTAACTTTGAAACTTGATCGTTTTTGTCTGAGATTTGTTGGTTTAATAAACTGAATTCGGATTCTTTTGTATTAAGATCTTCAACTTTCTCTCTCAGATTTTGATTTAAAGATTCTAGTGCAGTGTTTTTCTGTGAAATTTCGTTTTGAAGTTTCAGAATTTCTTTGTCATTATCCTGTAAGACCGTTTTCAAATTGCTAATTTCCATAGCCTTCCCACTCTCGTTGGTTTGAATCAACTCCTGTAATTCTTGGATTTTTTGTTTCGCTTGATTCAATTCATCAAGTAGATTTGCTATTTCTGACTGTCTCTCTTCCAATTTCTCTGTGAAGTCATCTACTTGATTGACTTTCTCTTTTATTTCCGATTTCAAGCCTTCTTGAACTTTAACACTTTCAGAAAGTTTAACCTTAAGGCTTTCCTCTTCTTGTTGAATTTCAGCAATTTTGGCTTCTGAGTTCTCAATTTGCTTCTTGAATTCAATTTTCTCCTTATCATGAATGTGCTTCAACTCTTCGATTTCGTGTTGAAGTTCCCCTACTTTAGTGTTGGTGGTGTTAATAATATCTTGCAGCTTCTGTTCTTGAGCTTTTAATAACTGAATCGATTCTTCTTGCTCGCTAATCTGTTTCACAAGACTCTCTTTTTCTTGCTGGAGTGAATGAATTTGGGTCTCTTTTCTTTTTATTTCTTCATTCCCTTCAGAAATCTTCATGTGTAAAGATTCCATTTGAGCTTTTTGCTGTGAGATCTCATTGCGAAGTTCCAATATTTCCTTGTCATTGTCTTCTATCATTGCTTTCAGTTTTGTAATTTCCGTCCCCTTCTCATCCTCATTGGCTTTCATTAACTCTTGTAATTCTTGGATTTTTTGTTTCGCTTTATTCAATTCATCAAGCAACTTTGCTATTTCTGATTGTTTCTCTTCCAATCCCTTTGTAAATTCGTCGATTTGATCGACTTTATCTTTTACTTCTGATCGTAAATCTTCTTGGACTTTAATACTGTCGGAAAGTTTAGCCTTGAGGCTTTCCTCTTCTTGTTGGATTTCAGCAATTTTGGTTTCTGAATTCTCAATTTGCTTCTTGAATTCAATTTTCTCCGTGTCGTGAATGCGCGTCAATTCTTCAATTTTCTGTTGAAGTTCCCCTGCTATACTATTATTGGCATTAATTGCATCTTGCAACTCTTGCTCTCTGGCCTTGAAGAGCTTTTCTGTTTCTTCTAGGGCCTGCTGGATAGAATTATTCTGCTGCATTAATGTGTCAATTTGTTTTTCTTTGGCACCTATTTCTTCAATCTTACTGCTAATCTTCGAGTTTAGGGTTTCTAATTCAGCATTTCTCTGTGAAATTCCGTTTCGGAGTTCCAGAGTTTCTTTCTCATTATTCTGCAACTTTTGCTGCAAAACCATAATCTCTTTTGATTTTTCATTCTCACTGGCTTGAACCAATTCTTGGCACTGCTGGATCGTTTGCTGCGTTCTGCTCAATTCATCAAGCAATTTTGCTCTTTCTGCTCGCTTCTCTTCCAGTTTCTTCGAAAACTCGTCTGCTTTCTCGATTTTCTCTTTTACTTCTGATTTCAACTCCTCCTGGATTTTCATAGTCTCAATTAGCCTAGAGTTAAGAATTTCGTTCTCTTGTTGTATTTCTGCGATTTTCGCATCCGAAGTATCAATTTGCCTCTTGTATTCAATTGTCTCTTTATCTCGAATGTGAGTCAATTCTTCAATTTTCTCTTGAAGCTCATTAACCTTGGCATTAGTGATATTAATTGCATCTTGCAGCTCTTTCTCCTGAGCCTTGAATAGCTGTTCTGATTCTTCCTGAGCCCGCTTGATAGAAACGTTTTGTTGCAAAAGGATTTCTTTTTCATGCTTTAATTCTTCAATCTGATGCGAACACTCTTCAACTCTCTTTTGCTGGATCTCACTTTCCTGAACCAATCTATCAATTTCTTTCTCCTTGGACTCAATAACCTGCTTAAGCTCTGAATTTTCCTTAGCAATTTGATCACGACTCTCGTTCAATGCTATTAGCTCTCCAAGTGTATCATTTACAAAAGAAATTTTTCTCTTAAAGTCTGGAGTTTTCTCCTGAGTATCTGCAGGATTATTCGCTTTGTCTTTCAGAAGCCATTGAAAAGTTTCAGAGAAAGTCACTGTCTGTTCATCATACTCAATCAAACTTTCCCGCATCCTTTCAATCTCAGCCTGTAATTCAAAAAGTTTTTCTTCATTAGTCAAGTTGGGCTTAACGTTATTAGAAAACACGTGATTGTACACCTTATCCAATAAAGAAATCAACTTTTGGTTGGAAATGAGCGCGTCTTCATTTTGCTCGTGTTTTTTATTGGCTTTCTCTTGCTGATCGACAATCTCTTTCAATTTGACTTGAATAGCAGTTTTTTCGTAGTCAACTTCTGTAAGTTTAATCTTTGTTTGTACAAGTTGCTCGTTAAGCTCGGAGAGTTTACTACGCCTCTCTTCTATAGTCGCATGAGCTTCTTTCAAATCTTGGATGTATTTTATTCTCTCTTCAGCAAAGCTGTTAATCCTTTCCTCGTATTGGCGAATTGAATTCGTTGCAGAATTGAAACTTTCTCTCAGCGAATGAAGATGTTTTTTAACTTTATCATAGTTCTCGCTCATTGCCTTGAGCTCATTTTCTTTTACTTTCAATAATTTTTTGAGATCTTCATTCTCATGCTCTAATTTTTTCACTACCACAGCGTTTTTCTGGGCTTGTTTTTCGATGGTTGCATTAGAGACTGACTTTTCCAAATAAATAAGGTCGAAAAGGGAGATTGCGGTTGGAGTTGAGAGAAGATTTGTTATGCTTTCTGCATCTAAAGTCTGTAGAGAGGCTTTGCGGATCCTGCTTTGGAGGTCAGAGCTGGTACCGTTCTTTTCTAAGAACTCTTGAAGGGATTTAGAGTCGATGATTTGAATTGAAGCGAACTTTTCAAGCAATCCAGGCACATACGCTTTGATTTTTTGAATGGTATCTTCTGATGTACTTTCTGCCATTAATTATTGAGAGTTTGGCTGTTTCTTAATACGTTGGAAAAACAGGACGCCTTTGTTGAAATGGCGCTGTGTTAATATATTAATTGATAAAATTTTAAAAACTTTCAAATAATTTCAAATAGTGCGACTAAAAATCCAAATTTACAAAGTTTGTTGGATTGCAGGCAGCATCAAAATTGATAGCATATTAAATTGATGGGAATAGGTGAGACCGCCTCAAGCCATTTTATTTTATCTCTGCATCAAAGGAAAATGCTTGTTTAACTTTGAATTCCTCTACTAGTAACTTGCTCGGGTTTTTTAGGAGAATCGATGCTTGCCTTTATATAATAAAAACGTTCACTTTCGTAATTTATATGTAGTAGAGAGTTGCCCATTGCTGAAGAAAAAAGAAGAAGTAAAATGAAATATTTCATTTATCTAAATCCTCTCTCACTGATCAAAAAGTATCGTAAAATATTTTGCTAAAACTACTCTTGAAATTTAAGCCTCCTCTGATTTTTTTTTTTAATATCTCGGAATTCTTGAAATTTTGAACGATCATAATTTGTATTAGTTCTAATTCTAGCAGTGTTCTTTCTCCTACTCCAAAAGTAGCAATCTACTGGGGTCTCTTGTGATTAGAATGATTATTTACTAACACTAAAGAATTCGTTGTGGCTGAACCATGCATAGCAATTTTAATGGCTTGTGATGCTGGTATCTAATTACTCATAGTAGTCGTTAAAACGTTGGGAAAAATCCAGTTGAAGGTATTTTTACAGTATAATTACACGCTCGAAGAAGGAAATACATTTGTTAAGCAAATAAAAAAAAGATGAAACACGCATTTCACATCCAAAACTACAGCCACTCTGTCTAATTTTGCTTGGACTCTTCCGTATCTGTCACTAGAAATGAATCACTCACCGGTCCATTATGTACGACCTGCAAAGAAAAACCTGGCAGGCTGCGCTTCGACTTTATTTCGTGATGCTCATAATAAGCAGCTTTTATTGAGGCTATAGCAGCCAGCGCTAAGATCACTATATAAAATGTCATAATTATCCTATATTATTGCTTAAATTACCTGAAAGCACAATCACTGATGTGATTTTAGTAACAACGTACAATTGAACGATCATTCCGATGCTGCCAGATCCGATGATCATGCCGGCGATAGTAGAAGCACACTTCTTTTCACGAAATTCATTGTTTTTCGCCTTCATATGAGAAAAAATTTTTTTTGATAATTGGTAACAGTAAAAAAAAAAAGTTACTATGTCAGCAACAAACGCAGTTGGTATCAATCCAAATGGCACTCCAAAGCAAAAACTAAACCCAAAATATAGCACCGTAAAGATTGCAGATCCATATTGAACTGCTATCAGTGGAAGTAATAATCCAGCTCCTGCAAACAACGAAATCACAGCTATCAGTCTCCTTTACAATATATTAGTTTTCTGAGGCATCGTTGGGTTACCTTCTTCCTATCTTATCAGAGAGTAGTCCAATTAAAACTGCTCCGATCGCTTGTGCGATTTTTCCTAGCGTCACAATTTCCTGATATTATGAATTTTTGAAGCAGAGCACAAGAGAAGTAATTACCTGGCTTTTAAATTCATTCGGCCATAAGCTATTCCCACTATAACTGAGAATTTCTCCCAGATTTGCAACATTTAGCATAAAATATACAGAAGAATAAATGAGAACCCTTTGATTAGAAGTTAGAACTTTTCAGTTACAATAATTTACGTCGGATGCTTGACTACCGCCCATGGATTTATTGGAGAAGCGAGATTATATTGATTGATTGTTGGAGATCTTCGAAGGAGGAGATGAGAAGATATAACTTGCCCGTTCTCTGCAAACAATTTTAATGCAATGGAACGTAGGTTATTTACCATTAGGAATCAAGGATGCGCTTGAGGCTGCAACCTCTTTTTCTTCAGGGGCTGACTTAAAAAACAAACCGACAACCAGAGAATTGAATAACGCAAAAGATGCCGTAGAAAGCGTGGTATATGACTTTTTTTTCAAAAGACAATATTAAATTTTCGCCGATGATGAATACGACTCTTACCCATATCACAGGAATTTTGTTGGAGTAGACATTATACTGCTGAAAGAACATGAGGCCAAATAAAGTTCCAACGAGCTGAGACGCAGCAAGTAATCCCATTACAAATCCGATAGTGTCAGGTTCGAACCAGTTTATGAGCGCGCTTACAAACCCGGTTTGTGCCTTGAGAAAATGTCACTTTTAAAAAGAAAAAAAGAAAATACAGTTATTTTGCAGACGCCACATAATGAAATCAATATGACAAACAGCCAATACTCAATTGCAGCAAAATAGCCTAATGCCCCCAGCAGCAAGCCGAAGCAACCGAAGGAAACGAGCCCAGTGGAAATGAAAGCTTTTCTTGAGTATTTATCTCCCATCCATCCCCCTGCAAATAATCCGATTGCATTGAAAAGAAAAAATAAAGCGACTGTGTTGTCGAATGTTTCGTTTGATAAATTTAGATTCTTTATGATGTTCTGTTTTGTGAGCTCCAAGGACGTGCCAAACGCGATCACTGATGAGCACGCGAGGAAACTGATTAATAAAATGATTGTCTGAGAGAACCTCTGCCATGTGATCTGAGCTTTGATCCAACTGGTAAGCTTACTGCATCTGCCTGGCTCCACAGGATTGTTCTCATCGTTATTAGCTTCCATTCTGAGGAGAGATCTTTTTAAACCTCAATTAGGATCAAAGATGCTATGAGTTTACAGATAAATTTTATCTACGTGAGGGTCGGAATTATCAGACTCGAGAATTCCAAACAAATGCAAGATTTTAATAAAATCTCACAACTAAACTCATGATGAATAGAACTGACCTCAAATTGTTTTTTGCATATCACCCGGGTACTCACTTAATATCACAGCAAAGGTTTTCGTTGGGAAGATTCGGGGTTTTGTTTCAAAGAGATCAAATGAGTCGCTTTATTGGCTGATTGGAAACTCGGTTATGATAGCAGCTCCAAACAGCACATCTTCCGATGCTTCTATTTCTTACGTTCAAAGGGATTTTAACCACTAGATCAATTTTACAAATTTCTTTGATTTAAAGCGAAGATACTCTTTAAATTTTTGTGAGTGAATGAGAAATGAAATTTTAAACAGTTTAGTCAGATTTGTTGATATCTATTAATTCGAAATCACTTGTTCAAAATTTTCTAACAACTTTTGAATTATTCGAAATTTTGCGTTTATTGTGTTCAAATGAAAAGATTTGTTTTTGTAAACAATTACCAGAACATTATTTATAACTATATATATCATTTAGCTTGTTTATCAAAAAGTTTTGATGTTTGAATTCTTATGAAACATGGTTACGAGAGATCTTCCCATTGATACATATAGCTCAATTGCAAACCTTGTTCTTGATCTCTCGCTTCAAGTGTATCAAACTTGAACGGCTCGCAAAAAAAAAAATAAAATTGTAAGAGCCACTTTGGATTTCCAAGATGTTCTCGGAAAATTACATCGTAATGGGATTGTATTGAGTCTGGTCTCCTTTGTCTTCAGCTTCATTACCTTGACTTTTAACAATCTCTTCTTTTGAAGGACCCATTACTCGACTCTGACTTTTCCGAGTGTCAGTCCTGGAACGGCTGTCTTTCTCATCATTGTGTGTGTTTTCAGGGACATCTTTATCCAAGGCAGTTAGGGTTGCTTTTTTGTCCTCTTGAGTAGGTTCAGCGTTGGCGGTTTTTAATGTGCCCGCAATGGATTTCACGCTCTTTTTCGTTGAACCATACCTGTTTACTTGTAAATCACGCTGATCTTCCATCAAACCCTTTTGGGAAGTGTTCTGGCTTTGCTTTTTCGTGAGAACTGCTAGAGTATCAACAGACATATCCCTTAATATGGTCGTCGAGGATTCTTTAGGGTTGTAGAAACGTGAGCGTTTAGGTAAAGGAGAGCTGACAATTGGAGAAAGGTCAGAATTTTCCATCGAGTCGTTCTGTTGCTGTGCAGTATTTGGTGTGGGGAAGAATTGAGTAGCAGACATTGAGCTTCCTCCGCTAGATTGGCGCAGAATCTTGCTAGATTTGAAAGGATTCAGATTAGATTCTGATCCGTCAAAAGAAGCCAATCGAGTTGCTGAAGGCGATCCAGATTGACCTTTCGAAAAGCTTGAGGAATCTTGAGTGCTATTGGTTTTGGAGGCTATCTTGCGCAAACATTTTCCAAAATGCTTCTCGAACCAAGCACGCTGCAAGAGGAGTCTGCTTTGTTCTCTCAGAAGATAGTAGGCCCAATAGCCCAGGAAAGCGCAAAAACTGACAGCTAGAGCTGCGAACAGCACCAGTCTGGCCCACTCGCTCACATTGGCTAGAGAAAAAATTATTGTAAAGAAAGAAATCAGGAAATTTTGTTTACGTAGAAGGAAGAAAAGCGCACAGTAAGCCACCAAAGTGTTTGAGAACAGCGAAATGCTCTCAAGGCGATTCAAGACATACGAGCGATAAGGTTGTTGGAATGAATGGAAGAAGAAGCTCGCTATCATGATAGATAATGTCGCAGTCGCCTAAAATAGAAGATATTTGTTAGTATTTGGCTTATGGAGAGGAATATTACCGCAATAGTGCTGCCTACATCGACCAGGAAGACTGAGAGCGCAATAAGTGCAACCTTTCTATAGGTAACAACGAATTCCCAGTAGAAATTCCTTGAATTGAGACCCTCGTATAGCCACCCATAGCGGGATTTGATTTTGTAAGAAAGTAATTTTTCTCTGTATTTGACCAGTCTCGAGAGCGCCAACACTGGGACTATCACTCCCCAGAATATCAAAGTCGGAAGAGATATTGACAAAAACCATTTCATATGTACATCTCCCCAGCATTCGACACTGAGATCTTTGTCAAGGAATCTAGCTGGTTTAGTGTCGCTTCCAAGCTCTACACATCTATAAAGTAGTGAAAATTGTTATAACTCTTAAAAATTATTATTATATGTTACTTCATCGAGGCAATTGCTACTTGCATGAGCGAAGAGTGCATGAAGAAGCAAATAACTATGACTGTGACCATAATTCGATTTCTAGTTCTCTCAAGGAGCTGCTGCTTCTTTGCCTTCTCCTTTCGTACCTTGACAAAGTATAGAATAATCCACACAAGTGCACCAAAGACTGACAGAACGATCGGAACTAAGGAGTACACCAGGACTTTAATGAAAAATGTTGGCATTCCGACACTGGTTGTGAGGGATGTATCTTTGAAAAGACAGTCAACACTGAAAACGTCGATGAATGCGAGATTGATTTTGACATTGATATCGAACAGATCTTCGAGTTCTCCTGGCCAATTGAATTGGAAAGTGTACAGAATCGAGATAAGTTGCACGTAATTGATAAGAATTTTAAAGAAAATTGAAAGAACGTTGATCTTCTTTGCATGATGATCGAGAATTTCTTCTTTTGTGTATTTTTTCTCTCCGAAACAGATGACAGTGCTATCTTTATGCTCTCCGCGTTCGGCGCCCGGCTGGCTACTGAGTGCGCTCCTAGGCGAAGCATCATGTCCGTCATCCTGGTCGTTGTGTCCATGCTCACCATTTTGTTTGGTGTCCACTTCGATCTCATCTATACTGCTGTTCAAAATTTGGTCAATTTCGACATCATCATCTCCATCGGCAGCGCCGAACTGCTCTGCTTTTCTGTAGAAAAGGCTGGATTTATTGAGAGTCATTCCTTTCTCAAAGCCATGGTTTCTACTTTCGTTACCACGGAGCTTATTTTCAGTTAAAGTAGTAAAATTGAGGTCTTTTGTGTCATTAGCGCCCAAAATCAACCCAGCTCGACTAGCCTCGAGATTGTGGGGAGAAGCAATTTTTGAATAGCTTTCTTTTTCCATTCTTGGACGATCTTCAGGAGCAAAGTTGATAACTTTAGAGTCATCATTGTTCTGATCATCGGGAGATGAATCCAATTTCGCATCTTGGTAATTTCGAACGAACCCAAGGGGAGTTGGTCTCGAATCACGTTTTTCATGACCATGCTGGGCCATCGGTGACATCAAGCCCAAATTCGACTGGTCATTTTGAGCCTCCTTAGTCGGAGAACCTTGGTGCTCAGAGCTCAAACTCGCCCGACCATTGCCTTGACGAGTTGGTTCACCTTCAAAACTTGACGACATTCCTTTTGAATATCTTTTCTCCAAACCTCTTTTTGGTGAATGTGGCTGTTTACTCGGGTCATATCCCGTTACACCAACAAACGACCCCTCTCGACTTCCCAACCGTGAGCCCTCTCTACTTGGTATTCTTGAGCCTCTATACGACGACGTCTTCGCTTTTGGCTTCTTGGCTGCATGTCTTTTGGCTCTTTCTTCCAGCTCCTTTTTCTTCTTTTCAATATACGTGTCCTCGTCGAAAATTGCACTCCTCACAAGAACCATTACAACCACAACAGCGCCGATACAGACGACCACAACACTTCCGTAGAGCCACCAGCTTTTATTACATGTGCCACAAGTAGCATTATCGTCTGAGCTTCTTGCAAAGTTACCACGGCATGTACTGCAGAGGTTTCCTTTGTATTTCTCTGAGCACCATCCTGTTAAACAGAAAGTGCTGTTGTAGTTTTCTTCACAATAGGCTGTCTTGAGTATTTCTGGATCAGTAATAGAATATCCTAGGCATGCCTCGTCATTCCTGCATTCAATAAAGCCGTCATACATGGCACCTAGTCGCCAGTATCCAACAGCAGGACCTACTGCACTTCCTCCTTCACAAACAGCTTCACCGGCCGGACAGGTGTGGCAATCCTCCTCTGAATTCAGTAGTATTGTATAAAACCCGAACGGACAGGACGTGCATTCATTGTTTGAGCTAACTCTGGTACCCAAGGGACAGCTGTCTGATGTAAAGGGTAGAGAAAAAGTGTTCCCAGACGTATCTGGCTTGGAAGTACGATCTAGGTACTTTAACTTTTCGTTAATTGAGGGACTGGTAAAACTGAGCTCGAAGGTAGAGTTTGGAGTGTACGCCACCGAGAACGGATAGAGTATAAAATGACCTTTAAACGCGGTAAAGGTAGAGTTTTCCACAAGTACAGGCTCGGTCCCATTGGAATCTGCGCTAGGAACCGTACTAACAGTGAGGGTGCTGGTGTCATCACTTGTGACCAGTTGACCATGCTCATCATATATGCCGAAAACGATTGGAGGGAAAAGTCTAACCCCACTTACAATAACATTGTCGCTTAAGACACGGCCAGTGAGTGATTCGACTTGAGAAATGTAGTCCGAATATGGATCATACTTTTGTAAAAACTCCAACAGCAATTCTTTGCTGGCGTTAGTTACACCAAATGACGTGGGGTAGGACCCAATATCATCGCCGTAAGTTGCAGAGTTATTTTGGAGAGTGACGCCACTTCCTGCATGGACCTCTTGAGCATCAAAGTAAATCGCTCCTCCAGCCTCCGACGCGTAGTTGTTCTTAATTGTGACATTTGAGTTCATTTCTAATGTGGCCGAGGACGAATTGGCATCGTAGAAGATTGCACCGCCTGAGCCACCTTCGGATAAGATGGCTCTATTGTTATCAAGGAGGGCGTTCGTAAGAGAGACGTTGTATATGTCGACAATATAGAGCCCTCCACCATTGACGGCAGTGCAATCTGCAATCGTGAGGAAATCAATGGTAATATTAGGCAGCATCTCTAATGAGCTGACGAGTGACATTCCACCTCCTTGAAAATACGACATGCCTCGGATTTCAACATTAGAAATACTGGCTTGTGTGAAAGAGGAAATTTGGATTCCTGACTGGTAGGTTAATCCGCCTGTACCAGTCATGATAACGTCAGAGATAGATACTTCCTTCGTATCGGCATCAATTGCTATGCCTGCTGTGTCTTGAATGTTGAGGTTATTAACAGAGAGGGAGGTTGCGGTATCTGCTAGTATGCTACTTGCGCGCTGAGTTCCTGTATTATTCGTGAAAGTCGAAGAACTGACCGAGAGTGGAGTTAAAGTTGTTATCGCTCCGGAATACACTCCATATCCGTTGGAGAAAGTCGAATCTTTGATTTCTTGGACACCACTGCCGTCTTCGAGATAGATTGCTCCATAGGACGCCCGAGCACCTGTTGCAGTCAATCCCGTTATCGAAACACTTGAGCTTGCTGCTACAAGGAAATCAGCTTGCAGAATCCTCCATACCCCTTGAGTGCGTGTCCAGTTGGAGACACCGACAAATTGGATGTTATTCATTACAACGGATCCTTGATAAATTTGGATATTCGGTGTCGTCAAGGCTCCATAGTTTTCTAAAAATTGGGAATCGTCAAGAGTGAGGGTTGATTGATCTAGATTGAGGACTCCCTTCGTCATCTCGTTCTCCTGGAAAATCGTATTTGCAATCTTTAACTGAGTGACGCTGGCTATAGAGGTGAGTGAGCCCATTGTTGCGTAATTCTTGGTAATACTGCAATCTGTTATCGAGGCAGTTCCAAATGAAAGACTCAGCACGGTAGCCGATGTAGCCGAGTTGTTCGTGAATTCCGTGAACATAATCGTAGTATTTCCTTCTTCATTCTCAATCAAAGAGCCACCATAATTATCTTTAAAAGTGACTGAATTGATGATTAGTTGACTCCTTACAGTACCAGCAACTCCAGATGTGGTAAAATTATTGCTTTGGAACACGGTGCCGGAGTCAATGGTTGCGAATCCATTGACTAGCAAAACTCCTTGATAGGCCGTATTTGATCCGATTACACTGTCCTTGATCACAGCAGCATTCGTTATGGGTTGTATATCTTTCAGCAGCACAAGAGTCTGCTGGTTTGCATAATCATTTTGAATGTATGAGGAGCTATTGCAGGTAAAGTTGGTGAAAGTGGTATTATACGCAGTATTTGTATATGCGCATGTGCCGAGTTGCAGACCTGCGTAGAATTGGTGGCCTTCGAAGTTCGATCGCAGACAAGAAAAGTTCTCAACGGTTATATTCGTCGTTGAAACCAAAGCCAAGCAGAGCGAAAGAGCATCGCTCGCTTTGAAATTGGATTGGGAATCGCTGGCTATGTTGAGTTTCGACTGTAAATTATCGATTCCATCAATCGTGATATTTCCGATAGCTAAATTTGACATGTTTTTCATCAAAAATGTAGCGACCTTGGTTGTGATATTGCTCAAATAGAGATTATTTGTAAAGATGTTTGCCGTCGCATCGAAATAAAACAAAGGAACTTTCGAGATATGCCCTGAAACGTTCAGATTTTCGAAGGAAAAGAGGGTATTTTGAGCGTCTATTTCATTCACAGTTGAATAGTTGCTCATGAAGATCGCTCCACTGTTATTCACAAAGGTCAAATCCTTCAAGCTCATGGTAATATAAGGCATGTTGTTATCATTGTTTTGACGATAGAGACTATCATTTCTTGCGACGAAAAATGCAGAGTTAGACTGCATAATTGTTGAGCTGTCGAAAGTGTCAATGGTATTGTTAATAAAGGTCGAATTCAGCACCTGTAAGTCATCAAAAATCGTGTTTGCGAATAGTGGCTGTCCTGAGTGCACGGTGTTATTTATGAATTTGGAATTTTGGGCTATGAGGGTGCGCTTTTGTGTCGGCCTTCCCTCTTTGTTATAGTAAGCGTAGAAATTGCTAGCCAGCGAAGCTTCAGTACTTGCAGAATAGCCTCCGTACTCAATAGTTTCGTTGATTACGAAACCTTTCACAATGAACGATTGATTCGCAAAAAGGTGATATGGTGTCCACCAACCAGCCCAAGACGTTTCGTTAAATGCATTATTCTCGAATGTGCAAGAGTCGATTATGAGCGTAGAGTTCGTGACATAGTCCTCGGCATAGCGGTACTCAGGTGGAGAAATCGGACTGTTTGTATAGTTAAACTCGAAAGTTCCTTCGTAGAAACTCACGGTGATAAGCGGTTGGGTATTCTGAGTAATGTAGATTTCAAGATAAGTGGTGCTTTTGATGAACTCAAAATCAGTAACGCCTACACCACCGGCTTCCGCTAGAGCTAGAGAGTCATAGTTGAACAGCCCTGTATGATTTCGGAAGATACAGTTTTGAATCACAGGTGAATTCATTCCGATCAATCTTTCCAGAGTGATTGAGGCCCCCATCCAGTAATCACCTATATTCGCGCCTTTATTGTTGTCAAATAAGCAATTCGTGATTGATACAGTGTCGGCGAGCTTGATCCAAAGAGGGCTTTGCGATTTGTGCCAAGTTGCGAGTGTCTTATAGACCTTTGCAGGCAGAGCTACTTTGAGTATCGTAACGAGCGGGCTCTCTTGCCAGACTTCAGAGAGAGATTCAAGCGTAAATACTGATCCATTCACAAAGTTGTTTTGATCTATAGTTACCGTGTACGCTCCTTGCACAATGATACCTGTGCTCAGCCAGGCTTGGTTTGCGCTAAAAGTGTTATTCTTGACTGTAACTCCGTTCGTTATGATTGGGTATCCAACTCTATAAGGATGCAATGTCGCTGTTTGACCCGCTGATAAATATTAGTGAACAAAGATAAGAAAAGGTAAATTGTAATGAGTTAATACTTGAATTGGCTTTGAGGTTATTGAAGAAGGTTCGAGTAAGATTCTGTGTAAAGGGGTGATAGTCTCCTTTCTGATTGCGGAGAATATGATAATTGAATGCATCATCGAAGATTGGATTGTAGGGAGTGGTGGTAGCATTAACCGAGTACAGCACATCACTAGGATCTGTATCACAGAGCACCATGGCCGTGCCTAGTGCGTAAGGACAACCAATGTTTTTCGAAATGGTGTTATTGAAGATAAATACACCTATTAGCAATTTAAAATGCTTTTTCTTTCTTTCAATAAAGATCAGTACCATCACATCCAAGTGTAGCGTAGTCCCTTCCGGTCTTTCCGATATAAAACGCAGCAGCATAGTCTTGAGCAAAGTTGTTTTTGATCACATTACTGTCGAGGATGATGGGATATTCTAGATGAAATGAGAGTAAGCAATTTATTTATAACATTGATTCATACGTAATGTGTTTTCAAATCCATACAGATGCAAGACTGGAGCCGTGTGTGAATAGATGCTTTGAAAAGTATTTTGATACATAATTAGACCTTTCTTAAGATCCCTGATGTCGAAGCAACTGCTTAATGACATATAGAGGTTTTTGGTGTTTGGTGTGCTTGCAGGAGTTTGTTTGAACAGGGAGCTCACCCGTCTGACGGCCATAGCAATATTTTCTATAGTTGGGACGTTTGAAAAAGCTGTTGGGATATTGGACTTGCTGCAAGCAATTTGCAGGGTTGTGGAAGTGGTATCAACAGATTGAGAGTCTCTTTTTATCGTAACGAAGTTTTTGAATGTGTTATTGGTAATGATAATCGGGCCTTCTAAACTTCTTGCTTTGAGGATAAAGGTTTCGACTCCCAATTTGTAATTTAAAGGTTTGGTGACGAGGGAAGATATAGTCCAGGAGAACCGGAAATTGTTGTAGCTGTTAAAAATCGAATTTGAGATATTGACCCAGTGACAATCACCGTAGTTCGCATTAAATTTAAGGCATGTGTACACTTTGCGGTTGTCGTGAACATTTCTGTTAAGGACAAATGCCTTTTCGAAAATGTGGTTTGTATTTGTCAAAATCCCATCGACAAACATAAAGTTCACGAACTTTGTGCTACTGATGTTGACTCTTGATCCCCAATGGTCCATCGAGATGAACGCCTTGTTCTTCACCATGAACCAAAAGTTTCTCACCTCACAGTTCTATAATTTTTTGTCAGCTATTACTCAAGATGTTATAAAGAAGAATTACGGTCATAATGAGCTGTGGGACCGCAGCGCTCGAGTAGTCACTGAGGAAAGTCATCATGATGAACGCCCCCCCAACAGTCTCGAGGGTGAATTCTGCTGGTAAAGGGACTGTCAATTTAGTCCCAGTGGCGCTTACCATCGAACAAATCTGATCTGTTTTAATATTTCTGATAAAAAAAGAAATAGGAAGAGAAATTTTTACTCTGAGAATAGTCAGGATTAGGTACGAGTTGTATGGTATCTTCGGTACTTTGATCGAGACAGAAGCGACCTTTTGTTGTGAGTGCGGCATCCAGGAGCTTAGCAGCTCCATTCGCGTTATACGCACCGGTGTACATCACCATATCCGCACCATCAAAAATGACGTTTTTAATGGTGAGACTCTTCGTCACGTATAATTTGAGATATGGATTTTTCCACATGACTAACGGCTTCGATGCCATGTTCCCGCTTGCGTCCATTGCGTAACAGATCGCCGGATCATTACAAGTTCCGGTCGCTGAATAAATGGCTGGTTGGATTGTTACTTGGGCGGAGACTCTATTGAACACAGTATACAAATGCGTCTGGTACGTAGATATGTATGTCCAGTAATGCGTGCTGGTAGTGACTCCATTCAGCAGAAGGAGTGTAAACTGAACTTCTTTGTAACTGTAGATATCAGCTCCTGCTGCATCAACAAGCTATTTATTTTCAAAAAAAATTATCGTTAAGTCGGGGAAAATTATATCAATTACATTGTAAAGAATGTCATTAATGTCTCCAAATGGTTGGGCAAAAGTTCCAGCACAAGTAGTCCCACAAGTAACTGGATCCGGACTGAGATAATATGTTAACGAGAGCAGATTGGTATTTCGAGTCTCTAATTTCGAAAAGAAAAGAGTAAATCAGTTTAGAATAAAGAGTCTAATGAAAGGCTTTCTTACGTGTGGCATCGCAGTTGATGTAGCCAGTACCAATATTCCCTTTTGAAAAGCTGATATCAAATCGGTTAGTGAGGCCATTGAACCGTTTAATGTTATAGGAGCAGTCTTGACAAAGAGTGGGAGTAGAACAGTTAAAGCAGTTTGCTGGGCAAGCAGAGCAAGTTGTTCCTGACGTACCGTTCGTATAGCCTGGGAACATACCGCAATCATGAGTACAATGTGTGCTTCCGTCATCTATTACAGATTAGAACAAAGAGGATTATTAGGAAAGGTTTTACAGGTAATGGTATATTGGCGGTAATTCACAGTAAGTTGATGTATTTTTTCGCAGGCAGTGCAGACTCCGCCAGAGCCACAAGTAGTGCATCCATCGTTGCACACTAGGAAATAAGCTTCAAAAACAGAACTTAAGAGTTCATGTTACTATAGATGTCAGACCCATAAACTCCTGTCTGCCAATTAGTGGGGTCCTTTGCGTAGCAAGTTCCATCAGGTTGGAGAATACCAAATAGATCGCCTTCAGTCGTATTGTAAGTACACGCACTGCAAGCGCTGGTAGAGCCTGCGCAGCTCGTGCAGTATGGATCTTGAGTGCAGTCTGCGGACAGACTGACTCTAAAGAACAAGAAAAAGAGAGGAATGCTGAAAAGAAGTGATTTCATTTTAACTTTTTTCTGATTTTATTAACCAACGTAAATTTGATTTGATAAAATTTAAGAGAGGAGAAGAGAAGAGAAAGCGACTCTGTGATAAATTTTAAATGAAAGATTTCTTTTAATAGGTCCGTAAAATGGCAACGAATCCTTAAAAGCTCGATTCTATTGCTTCTTTTACTGCTTTGAAGCGGGTTTAACTCACATTGTTGAGAAGTTGGAAATTTTATTTTTGCTTTAACAGGGTTCTTTCGATTTAAATCTTAATTAAATAAAATTGCTCATATACCTTTCTGAAACAATTAAATTATTTTAATGACAGTAATGCGTTTCTCTAATCAACCAAAATGCACTGATTAATTCATACCTTTTTTATCTAACTGTTCTACTACAGTTTCCGATTCGATCATATTTCTTGTGTTTTTTCGATTCGCTGGCTAATAAGCGCCTTCCGAGTAATTTTTTCTCCTCTATTTTGTGAAAGATTTAAAGAAGATGGTGTACAATTGTGGTGACAAATGTAAAATTTACGAGTTTCTTAAGTCTAATTAAGAAAAAACAAAATGGGAAAATTGATTCCAATTCCTTCTATTAATGTTCCAACTTTTCGTTTTTATGCTGCTATCTTAGTGTAAGGGTCCGAATGTTCATGGCAGTCATGGACCAGGTCAGTTGCTTGAGAATCCTCTCAAGGAGTTTTTAAATTTTTTTCCTCTGAAATTAATTTAATCGAGGGCTGTTTTGAGTTCACTCTTCTGCTTGTGGGAATAATATAATATAGCCGATAAGAGAGGGGAGAAAATTTATTTAGCTTGTACCCTTTCGTGAAGACCAGCGAATGGCATTGGCTAGGGTCTTTCGGAAGAAGATGAAAAAGATCTTTTTTTCGTTAAAATTAGTTGAATTTCTTACTGAAATTCTTTGAAACAAATTAATTTCGGTAAAAACCCTGGTTAAACGAAAATAAAAATAATTAGTTTGGTAGCAGGCCATAACTCATTCTAATTGCTCTTTTGGCTTCTTAAGGCTTCCGAAACTTGCATTTATATCTTTGACTATTCAAATCGGGTGTGAAGTGAGGCGAAAAAGAATGAGTAAGGGGTTTAAGCCAGATTCGTCAAAGATCCCAAGATTTTGTAATGAATCAATTGAAAAAGAAGAAAAAGAATTTGCATTAGCAGCACTATGCCAAGCGTAAGTAAATAGCTGTTGAGAAACAATTTCAATAACTTGAAGCGAGATTGAATTGGGCAAGCTGACATTTATTAAAAGTTCTGATAGAAAATAAGTCTATGATGTTCCGGTAAACCGGTTGGTGAAGGAATTATCTCTTTAAGGGTGGAATTTAGGTCTTTATCGAGTTAAAACTCCTATTTTTCTGTAATTGAGCTCAGAAAAAAGTGATTGGAAATTAACGGTTTGGAAATTTGGAAACAGAACGATTTTTCTTATCGTTACTTCCTTTTCTCTCTTATTTTGTTGAAACTGTATACATGGGATCTAATGTACGCTACCTTTCTGGCTCTAATTTACCAAAAACAGAAATTTCAATACGATTTATGCAATTTCGAGAATTATAGGGGTTAATTGTCTTCTCAGAATCCTAAAAGATTCATTAACACTAAACTACCGTCAGCTCATACAGGCTCGAATAATATATGGGTTTTTCTGGCACAAGCTCGATCTACTTAACTACCCAAAAAAGAAATAGCTGGAAGTTTACTAAGAGTAATACAGATTTTTATTGGTTTTTAACCGGGTTTTTCAATTTTAAAATTCTTATAACTGAAGTCTGCTTCGCATGAGAATAAATTTATTAAAAAGTCCGTTATAAATTCAACTGAGCCTAAAATGGCAGAGAAGCCTCGAATCTGATCGTTCTCACATCAGATTCCAATTCCAAACCTTCGCGAACTCCCAATTCTCGACAATATGAAGAGTATTTTGAGTACATAGATAATGATTTAGAGACTCCTATTGAATGGAATTTTTCTCTTTCCAATGAAATTAGTGATCTAATACTTAACTAGGCTGATACGAAAGACAGAGTTTGTTCCTTTTAAATTAAAATCTTCGTTTCTGCTCATGAAAATCGAAAAATAATACTACAAACACAGTGATGAATTCAATTCCTAATCAAAGTAGAAAAACTCCATATATAAAATTAAAACCACGTCTGCTTTCATAAACCCCATTTCTCCAGCTTGCTCTTCGGAATGCGATGGATATCCTTGAGTGTTTGAGACACATTCATGTTCAATCTTTGAGATTAAGAATACTTGTTAGTTAGTGATTGGAATAAAATGAAATTAAGCTTACTGCATGAGTGACAACATGTCATTCTTATGAAGGAAATTTTTATATTCTTTGTAGTAGCTCTCCTTGAACGTATCCTTGACGCTCGAGTACGTTTTAAACTCTTTCTGAGTCACTGTTGATTTCCTCCTCACATAAGATTTCGTCAACTTCTCCACCAACATACCGTTACAACAGACTAGGTAAGTGGCATTAAAAATAATGAAAAGTGTGGCTAATATGATATTCGCAAGGTTCAGCTGATTTTCAAAATAGAAATACAAGCAGAGGATCATGTTCCCAAAACTCTGCACCATCACATCGTAATGAAAAGTTCTAAAGCAATACATCCCAAGCTCATATCCCCTGACCGTAAGATTAGGACATCTTCGCAATATTAGATATCGGTCTACAATATACGCGCTGCAAATCGCCAGAATGCCGATTAATGGCGCTATCGGCAAGAACATGTAAGTACTAAGGCACATGAACGTAACCGCAGAAATATTATTGACACGTGCGTTATAATCGAAAGGAGGGTTTTCATAGAGACTGTCGGCTTCGGACTGCGCAAGATTATTATCTGTTTTCTTCGCTAATCTGCTTCTCCTGTAAACCTTGTACCAGTATTCCGGATCGATCAACTCGATGAGCTGCGGACTAAAAATCATTCCAACGAGCAGCATCACCAAATTCGTGATATAAGGAGCGCCGTCGTCGGGATAGGTAAATATTTTCGCCGCTATGAGCAAATTGTAGTTGATAAACGTTAAAATCATTGTTGATGTTATTTTGAATTTGTCCGAGTCACTTTTGCGGCGCATTCGCTGGGTTTTTGACAATATCACAACCATTAGCTTGATACTTACGTAGATAAGCAGTGAAAGGCCTCCAAAAAGTATAGTTCCGGTCCAAGGATTTGTGGGTTTGGGTATGATCTTCCCGTCTTGAACTTCTATTAAGAAGATAATTTGGTAAGCGATCTCAAAGCCCGGGTACAATAAGATCAGAAGAGTAATAATTCCGATTGCTAAAAGCTTTCTAATATTCCTGCTGTGCGTAGGTATCGCTAAATTCTTGTAAATTAAGTCAGCAGGCTCACCGCACCGTTTTATCGTTATTAGATGGTCTTTGAAATTGTACATATTTTTATATTGTGGATTGAATATCCTGACAATGCGGATCCAAAGCCTGGTGAAAACTCCTACCCTCTTCCACTGCTTGGCGATGATCCGGTTGACTTCTGGATTTTCAAACACAACTATTGCACCCTTATAGATATTTGTCTGTTGTGACTGCTCAAGACGAATTGTCAGAACTTTTTCATCAATTTTCTTGATTTCTCTAATCTTATTCTTTCGCTTTTTATTCTCCAAACGTCCCGATTTGATAAAATCCTGGATTATCTTTTTCTTCAGTCCTTTTAGTCTCAGAATTTCCTGCACGTTTTCTAGCATTATCACATGATGAACACCTCCATATCCCAGTTTTTCGCTTAAATTATTAAAATATTCATGGACTTCTTCCACAGTTGTCGTGCTTGGCAGCAAATTAACCAGAATACTAAAATCGTTTTCCGAGAATGTTTGATACGCGTTAGTATATTTGGTTTTGTGCATTACCTCCTTGGACAAAGTAAACATTTTGATAACAGCAATAGAGATCAGATTCAGCACAAGTTTGACGGTAATGACCCACTGAGGAGGGTCTTTATCCAACATAGTGACATAATACAGGCTTCTGAATGGGTCTTCAGGTGCTGGGATCTTATTCCATGATGCGAGAAGGGATATTGCGAGTAAATCGAAAATGCAGCTGATAAAAAAAACAATGAATAAAATGACGATGGCGTCTTCGACGAATTCAAAGAAGAGGAAGTAAGACATTGAATGGACTTTGAGGTTTTCTTTCGGGACTAAAAGGGGTAGTTTGCCTTGAGGGTATGGTTTACCGAAAACGCTAATTCGATGAAGTAGTCCTTTCTTGCGAGCTTCTTCGAAATCTGCGGGAACTCTGAAATAGTCAGGATCAAGGGCCATCAAGGAGTTGTATTTTTCTAATATCTGCGAATCAGTAAGAAGGCCTTCGTAGAGTGAGTCTGCTGCCAGGTCCTCTTCATGTTTGAGAAAAAATGGTTTCAGGGAAGGTTTCGGATTGAGAGAAGGCTTTGGAGCTTTATGTTGAGTGTATTCGCGACCTTTGAGTTCGTAGTCTAGGGGAACGTAATTAAGGGTCTGATCTACGCTTTTTTGCTCCTCGAAATCGTTGATAACTGTGTTAGACATATTTCATTAACTAAAGAAAATTTAATTCAGAATTTTCACTAGGAAACGCAAATCAACAGCAATCTTATCATACAAGTCGATATCATTTCGAAACATTATATGATAATTTTTTGTTTGTTCAGAGATTTCAAACTTCGCAAATAGGGCAAGGAATGAGACTCGTTTTGTTTTTGTAGATTTGGTGTTCTAGCGATATTGTTATCACGTCAATGAAAAAATATTTTCAAAGTCATTACGTCATTCATTGGATGCTATGAAATCAAATACGAAAGAAAAGAAAAGATTCAAATAACAATGAAACTCTTTTTCTCAAAATCGTGATTTTCTAGAAAACTATTTTTCAACTATTTGGTTATATGGCAAATATTTCCGTCTTTTCTATCATATTTCTATTTGGAATTTTTGTCACCATATTAAGAAAAGTCATTTCTTAAATCAGTAGCGGAGAGGTGCGAAGGTGTGTCAGAATTAATTGAATTTAAATGAACCTACACAAAGTTGTTGAAATTGAGCATATCCATTATTACATTGAAAATAACTTAACGCCAGACTTCATTTTCCACTTCAAATTTCAGATTTGTTTAATCTTATTTCTCATAGCGCTAATTACTTATTTGAATAAAAATATCCCATCATCTTTTCGGGATCACTGCATTTCAATACAAAGTCTTATCGCTATATATCTCACTGCTCAGACAACGAAATGAACCAATCACCTAATTCCACCCTTATTCTCGACATGGAACAAAAAACAGCAGATACCCTTGGTAATTCAAAAAATAAACGAGGCACTGAGGAAATCATCGACGAAAGAAACACTCTGCTCCTTAATACCGACGAAGAGGTTCAAAATACCACACTCAATGACTGGGTTGCGATGCTTTCAGGAACTCCTTCCAAGAATAGTGCCGACTTGACTCATAAAAGACAGATATCTGGACGGAAAATCAAGCATCATCTTCCACATTCACCTCAAAGAAACACTCAAGACTTGCCTCGTTCCTTTTTAGAAATGAAACGACCCACGAAAAAGAATATCTACAACATTACCGGTCTCAGAGACCATCCGAATGCAGTCACTTCTTCCTTTCCTAAAGCCAGCGAGTCTGTTCACAGCCTGGACTTTCGAAAATTTCAGGTAAGAGGCAAGTGCCAGGGACCTGCAGTTATCAAACTCCCAGAAACTTTAGACATTCTTGATGATTTAAGGCCAAGAACTTCAGATATTTGGATCCAAAATCCTCGTACTTCCGACCCAAAGTCTCCCCAAAGCCTTGAAACAAAAATAGTGACGCCTGGAAGTGCAACGGACAGAAATAATAAAAAGAATAACGTAGTAAGAAGCATTATCTGGTCCTCATCTGATCAAATACTAGGGGTTTAAGGATATTTTTTCAGATTATCATGCAAAAGTTAACAATGTGAATGCAAATGTAATTTCTCATGGTAAGATCATAGTAGTATTATCGAAATTCAGTATCATTTATCTAGGTACAACTCCTCTGAGTAAAGCCATGGACCTTAAAGTATCGATAAATGCCGAGCTAACGAAACCGCTGCAAAAAGATCAAGATAGGAGATGCATTACAGATAGTTCTCCTGTCACTAATAAGGGGAATTCTACTCTAGAAGGGACCTCAAAACCGAATTATTCTTTAGCATGCAAAGAGGATAAGATAGCTAAAGCGCCTGTGAAACGGAAAGGTATAAACGAGCGTTCGTCAAAAACAATCAAGGCTTTGATATCTCCGCGAGATGCGTCGAAGCCGAGCAAAATTTCGAATACATCAAAGTTAACTGCAACAAAATCTTCCATTGACATAGATATAACTTCGAAAAGAAAATCGGATCCTGCCTGTGCATACAAGTCTGGAGCTCGCAACCAGACCATGCCAAAAAAAGCTCCTGTGTCAACAACGCATATAAATCTTTTTTCAGAGAAGTCATTAGATGGCAATAATAGCAGCAAGAAAAAGTCGGAAATTTCGGGTATGATGCTTGAAGTTGACGAGGCTTACAAGGCTCTGCGACATAAAATAAATAGTATGAAAGGCAAGAAAGATCGCGTCGAAGATACGAAGAAAATTCTGATATCCATGAAGGCTTTTATTTCTAAAATGATCAAGGAATGCGAATAAATATAAAATAGAAGATGAGAATTCAGAGCAGAATAATTTGTTGAATTAGTTGTTTATTTATTGCTTTCTGTTATTTTGTACGCTTTTCATTGAAGTTCGTTTGTTTTTTTCACAAATGATTAAGTAAGTGATGCTCCATTGTAAGATTAGTAAACAAAAGTTATTTATTCATAATCGGTGAAAATCCTGACATATGAGGGCCATCCTAACAAGCGAGCAAGAGAGTCAATCAACAGGATAGGTTATACTATATTGTGTATTATTTGGTTGCAACGAAGGCATTTCAGAACGATTTCATTCGTTGGAGTATTGAATTAAATAGATTTTCATATTCATAGGACCTGAGTGCGAAATAACACAGCTAGACGCGATTTTCTAAACGTACTCAACTGATACGACAGTCCTCAAAGTCTGATTTAATATGTGTGACGATTGATATTAAGCTAGTAGTTAAATTTTTGAAAACAACGTTCTTGTTGAGAATTTGTTGGGAATGCTTTCGAAATATATCCTCAAAACTGACTTGGCCATCAATCTTATTGAATAAATCATTTAGCCTTTCAATCTATATCGTCCATATTATTTTCCTTCTTCAGCTTATCGCTTTTCATTTCATTCGGAAAAAATAACCTCCCTCATCCACCAATATTATACATACGAACGCTATCTATCATCCACCAATCCTGGATTCATAGGTGACAACCTATGGTCTAACAAATGAAAGAAATTTCTGCCTCGATTCTCCTCCAAATTCTATTTTAGTCATCTTTTCCTCCTCTTTGTTTTAATTTAATTCCGTCATATTGATATAAAACTCAAGATTGACGTTGTAACTAACTATTGGCTGATGCGGGTATAAATACATCCTTAACACAATATAATTTTTATTCCTAATTAAAGAGATGCTCAGGACCTTTACTAAGCTTTTTCTCCTCGTCACAGCCCTGACCTTAGTGACGGGAACGCCGGATGAATGCGTTTCCAGCATTAACTCCATGATCTTCCAGATTATGGGTTACGCCTTATCCAACCAGACAGCAAAAATATTATCATTGCCTCTTATTTCTCTGTCTGGAAAGGGCATTAACGATCTTGGAAGCTATGAACTGTGCCGAAACACACAAAATACCTCATATGTATCTGTTTTCGCCACTCCAATAGGTGTCGCCAAATCTCCATATGCCTCCTTTGTGATCGGCATTTGTGGGCCAGCTAATTGCACAGCCAGCGACTATGAGAATACAACCGTTCAGGACACTCTCAAAACGATCCTTTCACTTACGGGTTCGTATATTCCTTTCAATGTATCCGATTTGTTAGCGAATGTCACATTAGCAACCGCTGATCCTAATGGATACCCTCCAGTGAATTTCAGTTCAGTTATCGCGTTCTTGATCGTTGGAATACCTATACTCCTGACTGTAGTTGCCTCCTTCATAAGATCTTCTGAAGAATCGAAGAATAGCAAACAACAACAACGAAACGACAACAGCAGCAGTTTGCATTCTGACGACGAGGAGAAGCCAAAACGTAAAACAATCGTATCCAAGATTGTGGACTGCTGGGCGATTCAAGATAACGCAATACAACTCTTTTATCCCCAAAGAACAGCAAAGCACGATTCCAGTCTTGATATATTCAATGGAATTCGTTTCCTCTCGATCCTTTGGGTTATATTAGGACATGAATATGTCTTTAATATTTCTTTCATTGCTAATTACCGAGACCTACAAAGTATTTCCTCAAACTGGTTCCTCAACATCGTCGCCTCTGGTTTCTTCGCTGTTGACGCATTCTTCTATTTGAGTGGGTTCTTCGCTGCTTTTGTCCTTTATTCTAAGCTGAAGGCAATGAAAGCTGGAGTGGTAACCTACTGCGGGGTCATTTTCCATCGATTCATCCGAATTATCCCAATCTATTTATTTGTCATGATGTTCTATTGGAAAGTCTCTGTCTATTTCGGCAGCGGACCACTTTGGGGCTTGTATGTTGGAAATACAAAGGCCTGTGACACCTCCTGGTGGCAAAATCTCCTTTTCGTCGATATTTGGGTCCGAGATCCTCCTTGCATTTCTTGGGGCTGGTATCTTTCAAATGACATGACCATGTTCTTGGCGAGTCCAATTCTTGTTTGGATCTACCTCAAAAACGCCAAATATGGGCTTTCTTTATTGGGTGTATTGCTCTTCGGTTCCTTGAGCTTAGGGATGTATTATTCATTTGTTGATGAAATGAAAGCTGGTCCAGGCGCTCTCCAGAAGGCTAGTTGGTGGAACGATATTTATGTCAATCCTCTCGTCCGAGTTCAACCTTATTTTGTTGGAACCATCTTGGCCTTGGTCTATAGATCATTCAAACAAGATGGCAAGACTTTCAAAGACTTTGCACTTAAAATCAAATCATCCGCCCTTGCCGCATGGACCTTGGAACTGTTGGGAATTGCTTTAATCAGTTTGCTTGTCTGGCTCCCAAGAATGGTACAAACTGACCCTACAAGATGGCCTGATTGGTTCCATAGCACATTTATGGGTTCGGGCCGCTTTTTATTTGGAGTAGGACTCGCTCTTATCTCTACACCCACGCTTGCAGGCGCTAAGACCTGTGTAACAACAATCCTCGGAGCTCCATTTTGGTCTCCTCTGGCCACGCTAACGTTCGCTGTTTATCTCATTCATTTGGTGGTGTTCTTCATGAGGCAGTATTCAGAAAGAGCTACGTTCTTTTTCGATAATGGCCAAGCTTTATGGAATATGCTAGGAGTGATAGTGATGAGTGTGCTTGCAGCGCTGTTCCTTTATCTTGTAGTGGAAGCTCCTTTCGCAAAGCTTGAAGGAGCCGCTAAAGCCCAAAATAACAGAGTAAAATCAAAGGACAAGGTTATTTCCAAGGAGATTGGTGAAACGCAAAGCCAAGATAGTAGTATGATTACTGAGTCTCTTCTTCCAAAGGTCCAAATACCAGATTCAGAAGGCGCATATGAGATCCATCTGAAAACTTAAAATCAGTCTGATTATCGTGAAGAGATATTAAAAGATAGATGATAGAAATCCATTGTCCAGAAAATTTTTATAATATATGATAAGCAATTAATACCTCAAGTCCTTATTAGGAATGCGAAACTCCCATCTATCAAAAATTTTAGTGCTTGCTATGAATTTCTAACAAGAAGGTCTCATAACACGAGCTTGTGAGATGAGAAAGTTTAATCTAATCTTTGTTAAGTGAGAGAGATATCATGACAATGTAAATTGGCGAAATAGGGCATGCATTGTTATCATCGTGTATGTGTGATTTTTGATATTAAAACAAAAAATTAACACGCAATGACCAAATCAACTGACTCCATGATAAGCTTCTTGAAAAATCAGTAAGGATTTCCAAACCTTCATGATAAGTACTCAATCTGAAACCGAATTACAAGGTGTACTTTTCATCGTCAGCTGCCAAAATTTTTGTGCTTTGCATGAAATGATATGATAATAGCACGTTTCTTAGGTTAAATTTGGATATACACGATATATCTGCAATAATTCAAGATTTTTCTTTAATATAAAGCAGAAATCAGAAAAACTTTTTTTCTTGCATCATTAACTTATGCAAACCTTCCTTAAAGCTATATTATTGCTTGGAGTTGCATATCTTTCCACAGCTGAGGTTCAGAATCCGATAAATGCATCAAATACATCATCTGGCCAGAAACTGACAAATGCATCAAATACTTCATCTAGTCACATTCCGATCCCCTTCCCAACATTACCTGCCAATCTGCCGAAACTCGACTATAAGGACCTACCTACACTCAAAGAGATTCGCGAAGCATTCTTTCCTTGGATTAAAGTTTCGAATTCTACCAACAAAACTGCATGTTCAGCATTCCTTGACGATACTATGAGAAACCCAAAGTCATATCTGGCGCTCTTCATGGCAACAGGGAAGAGCCTGAATGATTATGGAGATCCGCTGGCTTGCCGCCGTCAGAACAACACTCTCTACATCCTTGCTGTTCTAACATATGCTGGAAGAACCGAACGCACGATCTTCGGAATCTGTGGACCTGCGATATGCAAACCAGAAGACTATCAAGTCGAAGCCCCCGCAGTTAAATCAATGATCGCGAATATGGCAAATATCAGTGAAAAAGCTTTCGATCTGCACTTTGTCGACCCTGACGCTGAAGCCAACAAGATCCAGCCTGACCGTGCGACCTTTGTCGTGCTTGCAGTAGTTGCAATGATCATCATTTTGGGTGTTTTAGGGTCATATTTTGATATTCAGGCTCAAACAAAGCAAAAACCTTCAATAAGAGACAAAATCCCAACAACAATCGAATTTAGCGAACTCCCAGCTGATTCATCTCAATCCACACAAATTGAAGTAAATTCTGAGCTCGAACCTCTCGGATTTCCAGCCAATCCAACTTCTCCTGAGCAAACTCAGCCCAGCGTTTCAGAACTGAGGGAGGCTACACCTCGCCCCGAGAAGATCAGATTGAATTTCGTGACATTCTGCAAATGTTTTTCATTTTACACGAATGCCAAGAAATTATTCACAGCCAGTAAAATTACTGATGATACAGCCTCAACTGAATGCTTGAATGGCTTCCGAGTCTTAACGATGTTTTGGGTTATTTTAGGACACACCTATTTCTACCATCTGCGCTCCCCGACGCTAAACTTAAACGAATGGCTGGTATTCCTAAGTAAATTCAGAAATCAGCTTTTTGTCGCGTGTCCTCTCTCTGTTGATTCATTTCTCTTCCTCGGAGGGTTCTTGGGTTCGTATTTGATGGTGAAAGAGCTCAGAAAACGTAAAGGGAAGATTAATTTTTTCAGTGTCTTGTTCCATAGGTACTACAGGATTACTCCTATGTATGTGTTGGTTATCTTCTTTGGATGGAAAATTCTGCCGCTCTTCACCATTGGAGTCGGTGGGTTTATATACAAGGACATGACAGACTACGATTGTCATGACACATGGTGGAGCAACATTATCTTTCTGAATAATTTCTTGCCTGTAGGGAAGATTTCTTCGTGTTTTGGCTATACATGGTATTTAGCTGCAGATATGCAGTGTTTCCTCACGTTGCCAATAGTTGTCGTTGTTTACTACAAAAACAGAAGACTCGGCTGGTTGCTGGCATTAACTCTGCTTTTCAGTTCTTGCATTGCGTGGTTTGTCTCGGCGATGGTAGGGAAATGGTCGCCTGACCTGCCTTGGATCCTCGTCAACCAAGACGTTTTCTTTGATTTCTACTCTAAGCCCTATTACAGATACGGCCCTTATGGGGTGGGACTCGTGGCTGGTCTCATTCTATCAGAATACAAGGACGAGAAACTCGACGATAAAATACTAGCGAAACGGATTTATCGAATGTTTGGATATCGCTGTGTAAGGTATTTCACCTATATCGTCGGTGTGGCCATAGTGCTATGGGCAATCTTCATTAACCATCCCGTAAACAACGGGGAGGTTGAAAATTGGAGTCAATTTAAAAGATCTCTTTACCTCGCGACTCATAGATCGATATGGGTCACTGGATGGCTGTTGATATTCTTACCAGCGATGATGGGATGGGGCTCTGGTTTGCGTACGATTCTGGGGGCAGAGATGTGGTCGCCTCTGGCGCGATTGACGTTTGGTGCTTATTTTGTGCATCCTCAGTTGCAGCTGTGGTACTATTGGAATCTGGAGCAGGCTTGGTTCATAGGAAATCTAAATTCGATAATCAATTGCGTTGCTTTCTCGACGATCTCTTACCTATTGTCGATTTGCTTTAGTTTGTTGGCAGAATCACCTGCAATGAACCTCGAAAAATTCTGGATGCCTCATAAAGGAGAGAGAAAAGGGCAGAATTCGGTCACCAATTGAGGTTGTTATCTATTTAATAAGTTTCATTTCTCTGTCTGCTTAAGAATTCTATAATCCTAAGTATTTGCGATTAAAAAATTGAAAAAAGTACGAGCGCTGAGCGAATTTTGAATTTGTTTCTGTTAATTAAATTTAATTTTTGGATTGACATAAAGAGTGTCAAATGAAAGTTTAGACTCCCAATAAGATGGCATCAAACAATAGAATTGAGAAAACCCAGATTCCAGGAGTTACACGGAGAGATGGTCTTTATGATTCTGTGAAGGTATGATTATTTCTAGCTTGGTGTGATGTTAATATACTGGTTCTTCAAATAAGCAGCTTTGCCCAATGGAATCAATCGGAAATCAGGAAGCAATCATGAAAGGAGCGTGTCACTCTCGGCAAAACTCATCGTCTCGAATAGGAACAAAAGTGTCTCCTCAACTTCATAGGTTAAACAGAGTCACATCAATCGCCTCAGCAGGCTCGATGGATTCGCAAGCGATTGGAGAAGCGAATTCCACTCGTCGAAGGCTGGCATCAACAACCAAAGCCGCAATGGATAATAAAAACCAAGGATTCCGAAGTTATCAAGAAAACTTTAACGATGAGATGGATAAAGCAAAAGAGAAGCAAATGGAATTCGACTATCATCGTACTCTGAGTGCAAAGCCCTCCGAAGGCAGGAATGATTTTCTCAAAGCGATAGATATGAATCATGTGATCAGTACCCATCGCAGAAGAGCCACAGAGGTAGTGTTTTGTGGCCTCGATTATCCATCAAGGGTTTCTACAGCTATACAAACAATCTCTTCTCCACACCCACGCGAACTGGCCTCTAATCTCTATTCAAACACGTACAAGCAATATTCTACAAGAAATAACTATTTGGAAACAGCAAAATCAGAGTATGATCCTCTTAGCACCAATAAAGAAAATATGTGGGATTTCAACAGTCCTGTGCCAAGAACCAACCAATCAAAAATGCCTGGTTACAAGAATACAATGATCACACGAGAAGGACTCAATAGTGCTGAAAACCCTCTAAAAGTGTATTCTTGTAGAGATTTAAGGCTTGATTTTGATAACGAATTGAAGTTGCTGGGATCCGAGTTGAACTCAGGAATAAACAAAAACGCAACGCGTGCGTCACCCTGTGGTCAGATACAGTTTCCTCTCAGCTCGCCCTTAAATCAACCGTCCCAGAGAATAATGACTGAGGGCATGGCGAGCAATTTCGGAAAATTCATCGAAATTTCCGAAAATTGCAACAAGCAGTCCATGCAATACTTCCATGATAATTGCAGACAGCAGATGACTAATAGACTGATCGAATCTCAAAATAGTTACGAAACCGGAGATAACATCCAAGATCTTTTGACAATAAATTCGGAAAATGAAAAACAAATTCAAAAGCTGAAGATTCAGAATTCGCTTCAAGAAAAAGAGCTCGAATTCTTAAGGGTAAAATAGAAAGTATTACTGCATCTTATTATTGTTGTTTTTCGGCAGCAAGCTAAAGAAAGACTCGAAAAAAATATTAAAGTTCTGACGGAAATGTCTGGCCCAGCTGATCGAATTGAAGTAAAGCGGGAATTCGAATCACATTTCATAAAACAAATATAGATGAAAAAGCTTGAGAAAGCGATTGAAGAGCGTGATAATCAACTAAAAGGAGCTATACAGAAGCTTGAAAGGGCTGAAAAAAACCTGTTGGAGCTTCAAGAGAGTCATAAGGAAGAAAGGAAACTTCAAGAGGAAATTATCACGAAATTGAGGTTGGAAAACCAACAATTAAAATCTGGAGTCGAAGTAATAACGAAAGTTTACAGCAATACTCAACAATATATCATTTAGTGCTCCTCTGCGTATTCGATGATTGAAGACCAAATCAGAGAACTTGAGAAGATGCAAAACGAGCTGCTCAATGAAAATGAGTCTTTAAAAAAATTAACCGAGAAATTGAGTGAAGAAAACCAGAGTTTGAGAATGCAAATGAGTTTGGAGACGGAAAAACTTTCAGAAACCGCAGCAAGTCTCAATAATCGACCAAGATTGAATCATTGTTTAGATAAGGAGGAGGAGTCTGGTCTTACGGATGCTGTATTGGGGTTAATGGGATCAACTCAAAAATTAACCGAAATTGAAGAGTTTTCAACAAAATTGGTTCAGATTGTGAAATCTATTATCAAAGGAGAGGAGCCTCCAATAGAACTGATCCTTCAGCATAACCGAGGTGCTCAATCAAAAACTTCCTCCGAACCTCTACGAAAAAATTGTGGAAAAAGAGAGTTTATACTCCTAATTAGAGAAAATAATCTTACCCTAAATAGGGTTTATGGCACGTTTCAGAGATGCATGGACACTGTCTGCGAATTATATGCTATAAAATACGGAATCAGCTGTTTGTTTAATTAACGAGCCCACACAATTATCGATTTATTATTTTATAAGGAATTTTTCTCAATTTGCTTTGAAAAATTCATTCTTCTACTTTTCATGAGTAAATGACTTAATATTTTCAATTAACATGAAATAACACAAACTCAAAGCTCCTTCTAATTATTCGTTTCTGCCTCTCGTTAGACAAAGCAGACGGATTTAACTTGGCCTGTGAAATTGAAGAGAATTATGTATGGCCAAATAATGAATTGATTTACCGGTTCCCTTTAAATTTACAATAGCTTTCTCAGTGGTAAAATCTATAACATTCACTTTTCCATCATCACAACAACACGCCAGGTACCTGCCACAGGCACTCCAGCAATTACCATAAGTAGCTCCTAAAGATAACATCAGCAGTGCACTCTCATTAAATCATACTTGTATGGTTAAGATTGTTGAAGGTCCTCACTATTTTCTTTTCTCTCTTGTCAAGCACCTTCACGCCGTTGGTATCCCCGCTGAAGCTCAGCAGATTTCCATCGTATCTCCAATCAATCCATTCGATTCCTAATGAGTTTATGTGAATTTGGATTAGACAAAAAAATTAATTCTACCTCCACTGCATAGCTCGAACCCTTGGTCATCGAAGATGACAGCATCCTTTTCTACATCAACTAGCTGTAGCAATCGTTCTTTGTACTTGACAGCAACCACAGATTCATTGGGGTTCCATCTGCATCTGTTGTACCAAGCTAGTTATAGAAGAGGTTGATGTTGCTTTTTTATTCAACAGCTTGCACGTACTTGCAAGCTCGTTTGTCATCATCTCTTTTTTGAAGAGTAATTTATCAGTGTCTACTTCAGAGACGACCAGCTGACCACCTTGATCAATCATGGCAATCATCTCTCCTTGAGGATGGAAGTCAAGTCCGTTCATTATACCTAGAGAAAATATGAAGAAAAGAATAGAGAAGCTATCGTTTACGTAAGCATTCAGGAGGCCACCGCGCCTTTTTTACAACCGAGTATTTCTCGAGATCGAAGAGATGATAAGAAATATTTTTACTCCTGAGAGAAACCAGCGCAGCAATTCGTTTTTTGGCATTACAGCTGATACCTGCGATGGCTGCATACAGCAAAAAAGTTATTAGACCACAAAAAGAATTTGAAAAGTTAGAAGAAGTCAAGGGTTTCATTGAGCAATATATTTTCAATAAATTCAGTAAGAAGTAGGGGTTCTTACATCCTTGCAGTTTTTCGTAATGTAGAGCCTTCGGTTTGTTATCCGATAAATCAGTGATGGTAATTGATGTATAAGAGGTATTAAAGCCTGCTGATATAAAGCACTCAGAATCGGGTATTCTCTCAACCAGGGGCCAGATACCTAGAGCTCGAATTAAGAAGGCCATCAACCAGGTTTACCATTTTTCGATACGCTGCTAATGCTTTTCATCAAATAGTCGTTCGTAATGTCATATGCTGACACATCGAAAGTATTCATTCCTGCCCAAACTAACTTCGGCAGGGTTTGCAGCTTTTTCTCTTCTTCTTTGAAGTCTGCTATCTGCAGTTCATTCAAATTCTGGAGGATGGGACTATCTTTTTGACTTTCCATGCTCGAATCGTGTTTTACTCTTGATATCAGAAAATTCACGATCCTGTGATAAAATTATCTCAAATTATTTCAAATTGAACACATCTAACAAATTCTGCTAGCAAATATTTATTACGATATCAATTGGATCAAATGAGGCTGGGCTATACTTCAAACCCAATTTCTTAACAGCTCCATTCCGTTTTTCTGATCAGCTTTATTCCTTACAACAATCAAGCGAAGAAGCAAATGAATGGTATTAATCAAGTCTGCTGCTGTTTATTGTTAAGATGAATGATATATATACAAATGATTACAATCTTTCAACAGAGCATAAAGATTCTCAATCATCAATAATATGTAATAACAAAATTGAATGAGAGGAAAATTGCAATAGTTTTACTACTTAGTCATCAGAAACATATGATTTGTTAGCGCTTTTAGGTGCGAGTTCTGTTTCTTTAGGCTTGTCTTTCTTCTTGTTATCCTTCTGTTTCAACCTCTCAATTAACTCCTCTGCTTTGGTTAGCTTTTTCGTTCCTTTCTTCTCTTCTTTGCGGCCTTCTTTATTTTCTGAGTCTGCGGCTTGTGCTTTTTTGACCTTATTCCAATTTGACGAAAAAATGAACATCTTATTTTTAGATTTCTTCTTGGATTTATCATCTCCTCTATCCTCGACGGCGAAATAGGTTTCTGCTTCTTTCGCCTTACGATCTCTTCTTCTCTTCAATTTAAGCTGAACCCACCAACCCAATATTGCGAGTAAAAAGATTGCGTTCATATAGAGGTAGAATTGCCATTTCACCTATAATTAACATTATAATTTCTGTCTTTAAAGCAAGAAACTTACAATGAATTGCAAGTTTCCAAGCTTAATCTGCTGAGCAAGTTCGAATTCGTTCGGGAAATTTCCAGCAACCAAGGAGATAGATCGAATGGTGAGATAAGCCCCGCAGAGTGACGTTGAAATGATAATTAAATGCCTGATGTAATAAGTCAGAAGAGCTGCTATTATGAGCACTTACTGGTAGAATTTGATCGCTCCAAGTCCGAAGACGCCTCCAAAAACGCTGACTCCGATAATGAGAAGAAGCTATGACAGAGTTAGTGATAATTTAATATCAGTTGTTACGTTAGCCGGGTTTGTTTTTATCTTGTACAGCACCGCGAGATATAATATCATGAAAATAATCACACCAAACCACGCTCCTAATCGAAAAGTCAGTTCAATAAATATTGAGGAGCAATGATTACCTATCGTAAAGTGACCAAAGAATTTGTAACTTCCTGTTAGAAAACCACATGTTACGCCAAGCAGTATGGCGAACACAAGCAGCATGACTTTAACCCCGGTTGAAGATTCTGGTGTTATCGCGAATGAAAAGAAGCAAACCTAAAATAAATATTGTTAGTAATCCTATTCGAAATGCTAAATGATTACCAAGGAAGGCAGGAAGCCAGTAATGAATCCAGCGAAGAATATCGACGGTAAATGGAAGACGAGTCCCAAAAACGTTTCGGCCAATCCGATCACCAAACCAATTATCATAAATATTATTCTCCAGTCATAAATGAAATTGCTGAGAACTGACAGCGCGAGTTCTGGGCAACCTATCGAACAATAAGCTTTGGAATTCGAAGAAGTAATTTACCATGTGTTGAGTTAACAACAGCTGTGAAAGTGTAATTTGACTTTGTATAAACCAGCCGATCCAATGCGAATTCTTGATCTGCAACACAATTGAATTGAATGATAAAAGCGAAGTGTCCAGCTTCACTGGTATCAACATTCGTTGGCTCGGCTATTATAGTTTCTTCTTCTTCGAGCATTCTCATAGCTTTCTGCCATTGAGAAAAGGCGCGAAGATGGGGAGATGCTTCCAGCTTCTTCTGTAAAATAGCGGCTTCAAGATCCATTCTCTCTTGATCTTCGAGGGTGAATTGAAGGAGATCTATCTGATCCGAATGAGCGAATTGTTCTTCCAGTAGTCGTAAGGTGGCCGAGGTCGTATTAATTGTATATCCCTCGATTTCTTTTCCGGTCTCTCCTCCTGCCGTTTTAAGTCTAACTCCGTCACCAGGACTTTCTACATCTGAGGGAGAGAATGTAAGATTAATGATAATTATCAATGAAATGGTTACTTATCAAATCGAAATAGACTCCTTGGAATTTGGTGGTGTTTGTGAGTCGTATACAGAATGATGGTTTTGAACGACTGAAGATATTCGCAAAGGCGTATCGATCTCCACACAATTTCGAGGAAAATCTGCATATATTGTATTGAATGTAGAGGTCGCTGGTGAGGTCTATGGTGTAATCGCCGCTAGAGGTTTGGTTAGATAAATGGGCATTCGGAAAGGCCGATTACGTTGAGTTTGCAAGTGGATTTAGATCGTAATAGGAGCTATTTAGTTCCTGGAAACAGGACATGGCTCCGGCAAACGTGCCCACCAAGCTTCCGAGAAGCAAAATAAGGGGTAATATTGATGTTCTGTGCACTAGAGGGTCGAAGGTAAGGAAAAAGGGAAGTTTAGTGAGCGTTACTTGGGGTATTCTTGTTATTCAACGTTCTAAGGAAAATTTGAAATTTGGTTTTGATATATAGAGCAATAAGAGAATCATTTAAACGATTCTGGTTGATTAACGCTATGATTATTAATAGGATTGACTTAACTGTACTCTGATCGGGTGATTTTGCCGTTTGACCTAAGGAGTACTTTAATTATTCTTTTTTGACGCGAATGCAAAATGTTGTAAACCTCCTTTAAGCTGATTGTATTTTTTTCCAAAAGCAGAGACTACATTATTAACGCTCAATTGTCATTGATCTCGCAACAATCTTTGTACGTATCGTTCAGGAGTCGTTATTAAGGATTAGATTAAGCTTTGAAGGAACAAAGATCCACTTCTCATTCTAGTGAGAAATCGGAATCTTTTCACATTCGGAAAAAAAAATTCTGATGTATGTGAAATTTAACTACTTCTGCGAAATCCGTTAAGAAATAAATGTTCTCTTACAAATTTATCACAAACAAAATGTCGGCAACTTCTAAAATAGCTTCGTCGATTGAATAAGGCAGAAAATGATGCTTCGATCGTCCATTGGTAGATAAAATTTTTCCTCATCATTGTTCAAAATAGCTTTTCAAGTTCAGATTAAATTAGTTATCTAAATCTTTTGCGTAATATTACTACTACTTATTGTGAAAATTCAGAGTGTTTGTATGCAAATAAATACAAATTCTGATGGCTCTCTATCTCTGTCCTTCTTACAAGTAAACCAAGAATGGCTCTGGTATGAAAGTGTATTACAGAAAAATGAATTGGAAACTTACTCAAAGAGCCCATTCAGGATTGTTCTTGCAATTTTAACAAATACGTGAGGGAAAAAAGATCAAAGTGTGCTCAACAAAAGTGAAAAAAACTTTGATTGAGCATTTAACTTTTTGATTTTCCGAAAGCGCCCAATTCAATAATTCAGTACTGGTTAAATTAATTCCAGTGGATTCATAAAATATCAAAGCAAGTTCCGCATCACAATTGTTTTTCTAATACTCTCGGTCTCTTTCTTCTCCTCGGAACCTCTATCTCTTTAGGAGCGATAATTGCATGAATGCCTATAGATATTTTGTTCGAACTTTCTCTTTTTTATACATATACGTCTAATCATTCAAATAGTTAACTAACTATCGTGTCTCAATTCATTGAAACCCGCTTCAATCAGTTCCTCTTTGATATTTTCATAGGCCATCTGTCCTGATCGAAAAAGGAGTAGTAGATCTAGCATTCTGTATCTTCATAGGAAATATTTCAATCCATTCTATGATTGAATGAGCATGTATTACAAATTTTCTCTCTACCGTTCAAGCTTAGAAATTATTTTCTAGTCTCTTCTAAAAACTTTGAAAGGGAGGGTGTAAAAAAGAGTTTTTTACAATTTCGTAATTTTATTAATTAGAAAGTGCTTCAATAGCTCCCTCTCACTAAACTCGGCAAATACTCAGGATTCACGCTCTTCTGAATTTATTTTTTTTTTGGACGTTTATAAGCCATATACTTCTGTTTATACCAACCTCTTCCAAGAATTACTTTGATAGAATATTCATCTTCCATCCTTTCTTTTCGAACTAGTCGTCTCACAGAAAATGCTTTAGAATCTATTACCGAAAAAAAATTTAGAAGAATTAAATAATTATTCAGTATATTAAAGCGTTATCGCCTTGAGATCCGATTCGGTTTGAATCCTGCAAAACTTTTGATTTTTTATTAAAAACAGAACTAATTTATTCTTCTTTGCCTTCCTTACTGATCTAAAACAAGATGGGTGCAAATGCAACCAAAGACAGCCAAGAGACTCATCCAAACCTCACGCAAGAGAACAATAAAACCCTAGAATGCTCAGCAAAGAAAAAAAAAGCGAGTCTGATGAAACAAAATCCACTGCTGAAACTCGATGTTCAAGTTTGTAATGCTGTTGAGCTCAAAAAAAAAGGCTACACAAACAGCCAAGTGCTAAACGCTTATCTAGAAGATATCTTACAGCTCTCAGCTCGCTCTCCCTCTAACACGCGGAAGATATATAAGTTAATAAGTCAGCAAAATTTATCAGAATTTACTCCCTCGAACTTTGACGAGGTAGTAAAGCATATGTTGGAAGCGCCTCAAGGCTGCTATTTTAAAATTCCTGAAGAGAAGCTCAGGTATCTCTACAGCGCGTTTATTCGGGCTTTTCAGATCAGCGTGAATAAGATCTTTACAGAAGAGACAAAAACTGAGCTGATGCAAGTTCTGTTGTCTTTTTTTGTGAGCTTATTGACGTCACCAGAGACCTTCGATCCCAGCGTTAAATTGGAAAACGAAAAAAATTTACTTGATCTCAGTTGCTGTGTAAGCACTGAGTTCTATGAATTACTGAAAGATGGCGTACCAGACAGCTTCCTCAAAGTACTGTTTGCTGAGATTTCCGAAGAAGACTACCCTAAGGTGGTTACACCGATCCTAAAAAGGATCTTTGCGGATATTTCTGCTGGTGATATTAAGAACGTGGACTCCATTTTAAAGGGCCTAGAAATATTGAAAATGATCCTGAAGGCGGATAACCAAGTCATCAAGTTTTTCTATAATCATCCGGTTTTCTTGCCTGGGAAGGACCAAAGCGATAATCCTCTCACAGGATTTAGCTTTCAGCAAAGTACAATTTTTGGAAGGGCCCTTGGCATTAGCATCTTACCGGAGGATAATCATACTTTCTATTTAAGTTTCTTTCCTACAGACAAACTTCTTCTAGATCCTAAACCCACTGTGGAAATGCTTCGGGGTCGCATACGAAGCATCGTAGACGCTGTGTATGAAATTTTAGAGTTCATCATAAAGCATGATGATGAAGGAAAACGCAAGGTTGCGGATTGGCTCTATGCCATTATCGAACTGAACAATGATAAGCAAAAAATGCTTATCAATGCATCGGGTTTATCCAGCAATGGTTTTTTGCTGAACTTCTTGACCTTGCTGCTGAAATTCTCCAAACCTTTTCTCGATGACTTTGAAAAAATTCCGCAAAGACTCGGGAAAATAGATGCAATGTACTTACGAGAGAGAAAAGTCTTCGATAATCTCTCCCTGTTAAATGGAACAAGTAACTTTTATTTACCGCAACAATGCTTTGCGGAATCTAAGACTATCCCAGAAAAACAGCCTCCAGAAGTGAATACTGAAGAGATTTTCCGAGATAAGAGTGCAACTAACACCGAAAGCGCAAAGACACAGGTAGAAGAGGAGGTAGATCAGAAAAAGAGTGAACAAGTCGAAATCAAACAAGCTAAGCCAGAGGAAGAAGAGGAAAAAGTGAAAGAAAGTGCGCTCATTAAAGAAACTCCAGAAATTGATGATATTAACCACCAAACTGCTGGTCCGCATGCTCCTGAAAGCCTTGGAAAAAATCAGCAGCCTGAAACCAAAACGAACTTCACGCTGCTGACAGAATTGGTGTTCTTGACGAACCATAATCTTCAACTGGTTCTCAACCAATTTCAAGTATACCGAAATTTCATCAATGAGCTTGAAAGGGAAGTTGGAAGTTTAAATGGAGTTTTTCCTCCTCACCTCAGCTACAAGCTGTCTCTAAAACACGCTTATGAAGTTCAATACGGAGATAGCCTTCTATGGGAGCTACTCCTCCGATTGCTAATGATAGATGCGCTGTATATTGCTCATAATCAAGGTTATTCAATCACATCCCTGAAAAAGCCAGAGAGCATTTTCGCGGAGTTTATCTCATCTAATAACATCCCGAAGGCACTTCTACCGATCGAAATCCTTCAAAAGGAGTCAAAAATTGCCCCTGTGGTTGCACAATCAATCGACTCCTCAATAGCTGAGCAGGCTGGGATGATTCCTAGCTATTGGGCCGAAAATATCTCACATTATAGCGAGATTTTGCTGGATTGTCATAAATCAAGTCTTGGAACTCAAATCGAATGCTCAAAAATTATCTCGAATTTTATGCTCTTAGCACTTGGAACCAGTGGCTGGCTCTCCAATCCGCATTTGAAAGCTGATTATTTAAACTTCCTTAACAATCTTCTCTTGAAACAAGAGCAGCTTGAAGTCGAAAAGAAAAATCAATCCGATACTTTCGCTATCGCTTCTATCTTAGAAGACAACGAATTCATTGAAGGAAATTTGTTAAATGAACTCCTTTCTTACTATTGGACTCTCAACAAGATGAATGTCGTGCATGAGATGGAGAAATACCGATATCGACATCTTATCTGTAAACTATTCAACGGTTTCCGTGCTCGAAAAGCCAACTTCGCCTCTTCAAACCTCAGAGAATCAGTGATGAATCTCACTAAAGACTCCGACTCGTTCAATAGATTGACCATCACTTTGCTCCAAGATATTACTAGTTTATTGGACGAAAGTCTTCAAAAAATGAAAATTTGTAATGAGCAACAGGAAATCCTCTCTGCTGCAGGTGGGCTTGATAACCTGGTGATGGGAATGGCTGGCCTACCTGACCAAGAACCCAGCTACCAGCAAAACTTACAGCTGATAAAAGATTCTATTTTATATTTAAGCTCTTTTGCTGAGACGCTCTATCACTTCATTTCAATCAATCGCAAGGTTATTTTCTCAGAGGAAATGCTGGAGAAATTAGCTCACAGCCTCAACTATTGCGTATACGAGCTTCTCGAGAGGCATACAAGCACTTTGAGTGTTCCAAAGATGAAAACCATGAATTTCGATCCAATTATATTCTTCAAATATATTTGCCTCACAATCAGCAGCTTCCGAGAAAACGAAGAGATGTTGAATATTATCATTCGAGATGAGAGAAGCTACGATCTTAAGGTGTATCAGGCCGCTATTGAACTGTTAACCCAAGGAAATACAATAACAGATGAGGAACTGTACAGCCTTGAGGTTGTGGTAGCAAAATGCAAGATTTTAGCCGAAGAAAAAGAAGCTGAAGACTCGTTTATGAATCAGGTGGGGGATATACCTGAAGAGTTTTTGGATCCTCTGATGGGCTGTGTTATGAAAGAGCCGGTCTTGCTTCCTACATCAGGAGTGATTATTGATCGGACCACCATATTGAAGCACTTAATGGTCGATCTAACAGATCCGTTTAATCGTAAGCCGCTTACGAAGGAGATGGTGCTGCCACAAATTGAATTGAGAGATCGGATAAAAGCATTTTTCGACGAGAAGCGGAAAGAGTGTCAAATAACGTTGCAAAAAGAATCTGCTTGCTGAGTTTGAGTCATTTTATCAACCATTTTGAGCTTTTTTTCTGAAAGGGGGCTTGAAGTGGTGTTAAATGATTTATTTTGTATATATATATGATGTTTGTGTGTGAGTAATAATTAGCTACTTTTTTGTTTTTACTAAACCCTAATATGGTGTCACATCTAACTTAATGAGTAAACCGAGAGGATTTTCCATTAGAAATTACCAAAAGTAGTCAGTAGAGCAATGATAATGCGAGACAAATAATTCTTTTGTTCTTGGGATTTTCCAGACGATAAAGATTTGGAAAAAAAGTAAAATAGACTAGAACTCATAATATTCCAACAAATAAACAAGTTTGAAGCCGGTGATTGAGGATAAGTAATGTTTTGAGTAGGTAAACTTACTTTTTTTCATACTGTTATGCAGTGACCAGCACACTTAGTCCACCTCCATTGCTGTTCAATATTAGTTTATTGTAAACATCAAATTCAACCTTTAAAGGGTTTGTTTATGAATCACAACGAACGATCTTTGGAGTACTAGCTTTTTTTGGAAAAAATTCGCGATTTTTAATTATACATTGCTTTAATTCTCAGCAACAGGATTCTTGAAAAATTCCTTAGTATATTTATTTTATCTTGATAAGGTTAACTCGATAGACAATATATAACTCTGTTTAGAGAAAGCGTTAATGGCTGATTTTAGTTCGCTCAAATTCGAGCTTGACAATTGGACGCTGGCTTCCGATGAAAGGGTACTTTACCTCCTCTATCGAATTCTGGAGAAATATTTCCAGTTCGCTTTTTTTTTTGCTCATCAAATTTCTCTGTTCCGACCTTTGTCTTAATTCTCTCTGCAAATGAATAGTTCCTGACCCAAATGAAAACCTATTTTGGAGAGGTTATGAACCGGATAGGCCAGGTCGATCGCCTCGCTGACACTATTGACTACAATTCAACTTTGGTGCACAGCGTCATCAGTTCTTCATTCAATACGTTATCAAACCTCAGTAATTCATGCTTCTTGGAAAATGTACATATTTTCTAAACTTCACATTACTAACTTGCTATCATTGACCGCTTAGGCGATGGAAGAACCCCCAGCTGAGTCACCGATGAAGAAATCTACTATCCAAGAAACTCCCAAACCCAATGGAAACTTTGAGGTAAACGGAGTTCATTTGATTTCAATTCATGCGGTTTCATAGGCAAATCTCATTAGTAACTTCGTGAAAGCTGTAAAACTGGGCATGGATGGCCTTGAAATCATTAAATCGATGGAAGAAGACGACAATGATAAAGGTTCAATGGCGTCCTCAGCTCAAGGGACGAAATTCGACAGACTTCCTGCAATCGTCGGCTCAAAACTTTTTAAAGATGAAGACTTCTTAGGAATTATTGAAAAACTGGAAGAGCCTCAAATCGACTTTAATATGGGTATGAATAGCCAACCTGGCATGAACCAGAGCACGAATCTCAATCAGTCACAGCAGCAAATAAACCAAGGGAATCCTACTCTCTCAATCCCTAATATTGACCTCGGTCAACCTCAAAACAACTCCTCCAATAGTCTTCAACCACCTCCACTCCTTAATATTCTCCA
>ENA-UOTX01000256-UOTX01000256.1-compost-metagenome-genome-assembly--contig:-NODE-256-length-59873-cov-27.788548_pt1 | contig 59873 bp, 42 predicted proteins | sample MGYA00238143_ERZ746982 | MGnify/ENA primary metagenome ERZ746982 (study PRJEB28758, sample SAMN06268862) | compost metagenome | isolation source: single cell | place: USA: California, Emeryville, Joint... | reverse complement strand
TCTTTGGATTTGATTGCGATTGAGGGTTTGAAGCTTTAGCATCGGTTGTATCCTTTGATACTTCAACATCCATTTTATTGCTTGAGGCGGGTTTCTTCTCATCGACCTGTGATGTTTTTGTGTCTAAAGCAGCTTTACCATAAGTTAACGGGGGAATCTTTACCTGCTTTATTTTCTTCGAGTTCATTTTTGTTTGTGGCTGGAAGAGTTGATGTTTCTACAACCATTTCAGAGTCATCAGCCTTTTTTTTGGTTCCCTATTTGCAAAGATTAAGGTTATGATTGATTGACTGCACTTGCACTCACCTTTTTCGAGGTTTTTGATTTGGATGAGGCAGCTACTTTAGAGTTGCTGTAGTCAATTGTATCCGATGTTCTAATAGGTTCATCTTTATGTAGTTGTTTATCCTTCTTGCCTTTCGCACGGCCAGACATTTGTTCTTTTTTGCTTTGCAAATTAAAGATATTTTAATGTATTTTGAATCGAAAACTCACCGGGCTTATTATTTCAAAAACTTAATGGTTCTGCTAAAGTTCTCATGGAAAATACCACCGACAACTAAGCCAGTCAATCATATGATGAGAATTCATGCTACATTTGAGTGATCCATCATTATAAGGAAATAATCTGGCATGAATAAAATAAATGGTTGGAGTTGATCCTGAAGTGGAATAAGCAAGTGGGTTAAAGTTTCATAGTGAGATTTCTGAGATGTAGATCAAACTCGTGTATAATTTTTTCTGCAGTCCGCTTTCTACAAAATGGCTCTTTCATGGAAACTTATTTAGGACAGTCTTCAACCACCTTTAAACAACCAACAATAAACTAGTCTATGACCATATCAGCAGTGCACTACATGACATAATCAAAGACGGGTTGAAGAATTTTCAATATCCAGATTGAGTTGCAGAATAAGCTCCCATTCACACAATTTACATACGAAAAGCTTGAAAGAGCCAAGATCATGCAAAGGTTCCTCAACAATACTTTTCAAGGTACTTTTAGCATATTTATCAGAATTCAAAATCTTCGATCCTAAAAGACTCCTTTTCAATCAGTATCGTCATTAAAAACTCACCGAGCAATCATGGAGTCTATTTTTATGGTGAATATGCAATAATACGCAATTTTTCTAATACATAATCTCTTTAGAAGTTTGTTTTTGTTCGTTACGGGAACACTTACTTTAGTTTTCTATTTTTTTGGTGCGATTTTGATTTTGTACAAGACGATGGCAATAAGAATCACTTTTTTACAATCATTCCTCCATGTTCGGGAATATAAGTATTACTTCGCTACAGAAATCGAAAGTTAGGTTTAAGAACTAACTAACTTCCCTTCTTGTTGAGAATTAATGTGCGTAGTACCGAATAACTTTTTATTCGATTTTCTTAACATAAAAAACAAGTAAGTTTATTTCGACTGATGGGAAATAGCGTCATTTTTCCAGCCCCTGCAGACAAGGAATTGCCATCATGGATAGAGCCTCGTTTAAAATACTTTACGAAGCCAAAAGTTGCAGCAGATGAAAGACGTTCTATAATACCATTCTTTTGTTGCGGAGAGCGAAAAATTGCTCAGAAGATACCTTACCTTCATTTTAAAGAAGAGCGTGATCCCGAAAAAACTCAATATTTGCTCATATATTTTCATGGTAACTCGGAGGTGCTTTCTCAATCATACAAGACAATGGAAAAATATCACGAAATATTCCAAGTAAATATTTTTTTTTCACAATTTTCATAAATTCACCAATTCTCGAACTTGCAGATTGATGTGATTGCTATTGAATACCCTGGTTATGGTTTATATGAGAATGAATACCCATGTGAAAAAACTATACTTGAAGATGCTGCTCTCATTTTACAACACTCTATTCAAAACCTGAAATACAAAGAAGAGAATATTATTTTAGTTGGTCGGTCATTAGGGACAGGAGTCGCAGTCGCCATGGGAACGATATTTCCAAAGCTGAGAGGAATTGTCCTCATCTCTCCTTTTCTATCCATAAGGGATGTTGCAGAGAAGTTAGTGGGCAAACTATTTGCAAAGGTGGTGCCAGATATCTTCCGTACCTACGATCACATACAAAATCTAAAAACACCCGTGTTATTTATCCATGGAGTGAAAGATAAATTGACACCATGCACAGCTTCAAAACTACTATATGAAAGATGTAATGCCCCCAAGATGATTAATCTGAGTCCGTATATGGACCATCACAAAATCGATCTCAGGAACGACATAATCCTCCCAATTCTTAAATTTTTCGTTGAGAAATTAAACATGGAAGAGTATAAACTTATGTATGCTTGCGAAGATACAACAGCACTTTCCATGCTTGGTAGCATGGACGATGCGCCATCAGCACGAAGTCAACTCAATAAGTCCAATGTAGAAGAATGCGAAGGTTACTCACCCGCCTCAATTGAAGTTTATAAAAAACGCATCAAGCTCGCTGAAGAATATGACCTTGCTTTTGAGTAACCTTTGAAGTTGAAGATTGTGAGGTTTGACCCTCTAATGAAAAGAGCTGAATTCAAGTTTCGGACTATGTGAATAACTGGAGGTCATCTGAAAAGACGAATTTATGTGTATGAATTGCAATTAATATATAGATATATAGCCCAAATGGAACAGCACAAGCAAATAAGTTTTTTAATTGTTATAGGGGTTTGATGTTCTTGTGTTATATATCCTCGGCTACTGTCACCAACTTTCTCCATTGTTTTTTCGCGGACTAATAAATCCCGTAATCCCAAAGTTTTTTATCAATAAAATCTCTTCTATCTCCTTAAAAAATAGAGTAACACTTATTATTAAAGTTCGCGTTTCTTAGATGCTCAGTGTAGTGAAATGTATGATCCGGGTCCGATGCTGAAGTCTCATACCTTGGAAAGTTATTATTAATGAATCATCAGAAAAGTGTAAACTTAAATACTGTACTAGAGCCACTTTCTAACATCAAAATATTGAGTTATTCAGTGGGGGTTATTGCTATAAAAATATGAATGGCAAATATTTGTCGAAAAAAATTGAAAAATATCGTAGTTCATTTGCTGTTTATGAGTGTACGGAAGAATTATATAATCTTGGTCTCTCAAAAAATTGCATGAAACGCAGTTTGAACGATTTATGTTTTTTCTTTTTTTTTGTTTGAAGATAATTTTCAGAGCAACAGAGATTTTCTTTAGGAGCAGGGGAAAACTTTGTCTTGAGAAGAGTCAAAACGGATATTAGAAAGTACCAGAAATATGAGCAAAATTGAATTGGAACAGCAGAAATCTAGAAAATTTTCTAATTTAAGACCACTCTCTCTATTAGAAACGGTTCTGATAATAACTACTAAAATTTCACTGTTTACAGGTTTTCTCAAAATAATATCGAGGTATTACAACAAACAAAGAGTAATTTACGATTTATTTCAAAAAAAAAATACGTGTTAATTTTGCTTGCATCACATAATGAGAATTTCCTTAGAATCCAAGAAGGCTAGTCTGAACTTTCTCATAGAGCAGGATCACAAATCCCGAATTCGTTATAATTACAACCAAAACAAAAATGAGAAACATTATGTCACTCGAGATTTCTCTTAAAAGTGTAGCTTTCATGGATCAGAGAAAAAAAGAGGAAGGAAGACCACCATGCTTTCATTAGGTAGCTTAGGAATTGATAAAAATAGAGAGCGTTCTTGTGTTCCTCCAGAGGCAATCTTTTACATCCTCCTCACTAAATTCCGACGAAATGGGAAATGGAATATTTCAGCACCATGAAGCTGCTGAAGAATTCTTCGAAGAAGAAATTAATTCAATCACAGTTGCAAATCAAAATCGAATTAAATTGATATAGAAAGCAAGTTGTAAACGAAAATCTCCTCGGAATTTTGCAAATTATGTCAAACCAAAGAGAGGTCTCGATAGCGTGCAACAACACCTATATCAAATTTGAACTGTTTAATTAATTACCTAATTGAATTGAAACAACCATTTATAGTTGAAATTACTTTTAGTTTCACTTGCATTAAGCATAATTTTCAACAAACTCCTCAATTTGCGTTGGCTAGGCCTCGATTGTAAATAAGACACAAAGTTTTCACCAATGGAGTGTCAATAGTTAGAATGCTGCGGGAATTTAAGACTTGGCTATTTAAGCAAATATTCAATTTTTTTGAAAATGCTTTTTCTTTTCTTTCATCCTCTGAGAAAATCCGACCGAACCCAGGTGCGCAGAAATTTTAGCTACACAAAAAATTCTGAGCTCTACAATATTCGAGCTTTGCTCCTTATCAAAACGAGTTTTTCAGTGAGGTAGCATGCAAATGGTGTTTATTTGGATTCGCCAGCTAACCATAGTGTTAAATAGTAGAATGTAACTAACATGTTAAAAAACTCTCCGATATTTCCAGAAGCTAAAATCAAGTGATCTTCAACTTCATTTACTCTTCAATCAACCAAGTACGAAGTAAAGCGTGACATTCTTCGATTTCGTTTTTTGTTTTCATTTTGAAATAATAGAGTATGTGTATCAAAAAGTTTTATGCATCTTCACTAAACAATTGAGTCATGTATTTTTTCAAGATTCATCACTGTCTTCCTCCAGTGCATAGCTATATTTGGCTTTATTATGTATGATCAATTCGTCATCAACGAAGAAGAAACTATCTGAGGTGGTCTTCCAAGGCGAATTTACCATATCATCGACAACTTTCTTCTCCAAAGGAGGCATCTCATATATACTTTCCCATTCATTTGTACTGTTTGGAATGCAGAAGCCAAAATTAAAATCAAAACTTCTAATAAGTTTGTCTTTGAAATAATGCCTTTCGATCAATCGCAAATTTTTCACTGGTTTATCACCGACTGAGAAAACGATGGACGTGCCGATTGATTTTAACATGAAGAACCAAGGACCAAAATGGAAGTGAGCAGTACGTATTTGATCTTCATCTATTTCGTCGTCGGAATCAGAGAAGTCTTCGGGGTCTCTTTTCATTTCAAAAAGAACATCTTTGCTTTCTAAGTCGCGCACTCGAAACTGCAAGAACTGAATTTTATATCTGTTTGCGGATAAGGGACAGAAAAATCTTTCAGTTGGCTTCTCAAGAGTTTTGACATACTCTGGAGTTATTTTGACCGATTCCATAATATTCAAAAGTTTTCTAAATAAATAGTTGAAAAATACAAATACTAATGTGCTATGAATATTCAATAAATATTTCCTTAAAGTGCAAATTGTGGGTGTTTATTTTCTTAAAAAAAAAAAATCCAATACCAACTTTTGCTTTTGGCAGTTCGGAGGTTCAGGAAGAAAGCTGGCTCCTGAAGATCTCAAAACAATAGAGTAGTGAAGGTTTACTTGGTTTAAAATATAGATACTGCATCCACTATCATTTGGTAAGATTTCTAAGTACAAATGAATGTTTTGAATATTTATTTGGCTGGACTCTGACTCCAAAAAAAAAAAAGGAGCATGAAGAATCAAACTTTTGAGCAGGGTAGTTGATGGGCTGTTTCACTAAGGCAATTGAAGCACCCATATTGTTATCAAGAAATTTATTTGTGACATTGTCACCTTTCAATCCGAAATGTATTTAAACAAAAACTGTTTCAATAAAAATATCCCAGATCTAAGCGATGAAACCTTACAGCAATTTACCAAATTTTGGGACCAAAACCTATCCAGATGGTTCTGAATACAATGGTAGTGCTGAAACTGGTTTAGTTCTCAAATACTCCATAGGACAACTAACGAACGGGAAGCGACAAGGTAAAGGACGATGGATAAAGAAAAAATTTGAGTGCTATGATGGTGATTGGAATAACGACAAATATCATGGAAGTGGAGTCCTCATAATGCCTAGTACATAAGCTGCTGATAATCTGCTAAATCCATTTTTACATTGAATAGATGCTGATAGGTATGAGGGTCAGTTTATTGATGGAGTTTTTCATGGAGAAGGCACATTATTCTATAGTTACAGAGCGTTCTATAAAGGATCCTTTGTGAATGGGAAGAAAGAAGGAGATGGCTCTGAAACCTATCTGAGCGGATATGTTTATGCTGGAAGTTTCGCAAATGACAAACCCCATGGGAAGGGGGTTCTTTTGAAAGGGAACCATTCATATGATGGAGAATTCTCAGAAGGAAAGAAGCATGGCTATGGAGTCGAGCAATACCCAAACGGGTCGGTCTATGAAGGTCAATTCGCAAATAATAGAAAATTTGGCAAAGGAAAACTCAAAAAGAAAGATGGTAATTTATTTATGAGAACAAATTTTGAAGCAATAATTTTGAAAAATGTATTAGGTTCATATTATCAAGGAGAGTGGTACGACGACCTCAAACATGGTTATGGTGCAGAAATCATTGTAGACAGTACGGGAGAGACGATATATGAGGGAGAATTTAGGTATGGGCTGAAAGATGGGTTTGGTAGACTTACTCTCCCAAATGATTCCTACTACTATGGATATTGGCATCTGAATTGCAAGCACGGGGAGTTTTTGCATTTTGATAAAGACAGCGAGAAGTACACACTAGAATATTTCCAAAATGACGAGGAGGTCGAGTCGACGGAATGTCCTCAAAAATTCCCCCCTGAACTCGGTATTACCTTGATGGAAAATTTTGTATTCTGATTGTGTTACTCAGATGGGTACAGAGATATGATTGAAAGCTATGTTTTCAAAGGAAAGCGGGTCGTTGATTTGACATTTGAGGCCGGAAATCAAGCATTTCAGTCGTCGCAACTTCTGAATTTCAGTCCTGATATGGTTGAATGGCAAAGAGCATCTGATCTTTACAAAAATGAAAATCTTCCATTTTTCACGGGATTCGTATTTTCTCCCTTCATTTCACAAGTCTTATTTACCTTATATTAGGAATCCGAAAAGCCATTCGTTAAATATTCGAAGCACTCGGATTATCAACTAATGACTTGCCTTGATGCATTCAAAAAGAGCCCATCAACCATTGCTAGTATATATTCTTATAATTCTCAGCCTGAGTAATCGAATTCTGCGACCTAAATAATCTCCTTATCTTTTGAATTAGTACTGGATTTTACATGCTTAAATTTATAATCGGTGGGAAAGCCAAGCAAATTCTTGTCGATGATTATCTTCCAGTCTTTAAAAGCACCCAGGAGTTGGTTTTTTCGTCATCATCTAAACCTCAAGACTTATGCATCAGTCTAATTGAAAAAGCTTACGCAAAGCTCCATGGCAGCTATTTCGCTTTTGTGAACGAACCGAAGGAACCTGATTACATTCTAAGCAGACTGACAGGTTTACCTTCAGAGATTGTGAGCACAAGCAACGAAAAACATATTGTGGATCTTCTCAACAATCCAGTCAGATTTCCTATTTGCTTTGCTAAACCAAAGGAGGAGACCTCTGAGAAGTATCGTTTGCCACCAGGTTACTTTTTCGCTGTCCAAGAAATCATAAAGGTGAGTATTATGCTGATTTCATTAGATTTTATTGAATATTTTCAACTAAGTCTGATGGAAGGTCAAGTGGGGTTGTTAAACTGAAGAGTATTGATCCGTCGATCAGAATAGAGTCCAACTGGAACGAGAAGCATAAGAACTGGAGTCCAGACTTACTGAAAAAGTATGAGATAAGAGGTAGCCATCCTGAAGATATTGGAGAGTTTTGGATCAGCCTGGACGAGTTTTTCATGGAGTTTGAAAAAGTTTATATTTCTTTAGCCAAAAACTCGTTCTATGTTAACTCAGTCCTCGGACTTTCAAATAAAGACCCAAATACAATCACCCAAAATGAGGTAATGATAAAAATTTGAAACCAAAGTTCTAAAATCGTTTCATCAGATGCGATATTTCGAGATCAAAATTCCCAAGCTCATCGAAGTCGATATTATTGTTGAACAAATTCTGGGATTTGATAGCACAATCTATCCCATGCGGATTATTCTTGCCAAGGATTATGAATATATAGGAGGCAAAGGACAGCTAGTGTCGAAATCTTCTGTCGAGTAATTTTCATTGCCATGTAATTATTTAAGAGAGTTTTACGAATTACTCTAGTTCGTTCGTACTCTCAAAAGGAACATATATACTGGGAGTGCATCTTGAAACACCTCCGAATGTCAAAACCACTGGTGAAAGGGATATCTTAGTAACTGCTTATGCATCAAGCCATATACAAGTTACCCGTGCAATGAGTCAACTTACCCAGTTCTTGCCCAAAGCTTTAGGTTCACTTGCTAAAAAGCTTGGAGAAAAGTAGCCTATTATATTTTCATCAGCAACTCAATAATTTAATATGTTAGAACCGACCTTTCGAACGTGCTTCATGGCGACAAGAGGCTCTTAATGTACGAATATTTCTCTAAAGAACAAGGAGCGTTCATTCAGGTGTTCGAAAACGGTACAAATCATATTAAATGGCGATATAGCGCGCACTTTATGTTAAATAACATGAGAATTGTCGGAGCTCCTAAAATCCAACAGGTCAATAAGCTAGGCATTACTTGCTCTAATTCTACTTAATATATAGCAAATGGATCTTGTCATTGAGCCGAGAAAATCAAAGAACATTATCATCTTACAAAGTGGCGGTCTTCCTTACGAATTCATAGGAGGAGAAGGATCAATCAACCTAGAGATTCTGACGAACGTAGCGCGCTCATAAATTTTGGAACTGAACAAGACTGATAAGGAAATCCTACAATTGGCATTTAATTTTTAGATCGCTGAATTTGTAATAGGAAATGAAACTTTACACAAATCAATACATACATTATACACATGTAAGCTGTGCACTCCTCCATATTAATGAAATACACTACGTCAAAATAAATTGCGTGAAGACTTCAAAAGTTTTTCTTTTCAGCTGAAGCTGTAGACTGCTTAGTTTAAAGATTTGTTAACCAGATTCATCTGTAGAGATAGACCTTGAAATATAATCTACGTGTTTTTGCAAACTCTTTAAAGTATGCCGATATTTGGTGGGGAAAAAATCTTTTACAAGGCTCTCTCTAGTTTGAAAATATTTCTGTGGAGCTGTTTCGTAACAAACAAGCTTGTCTTATTTAGCCAATTTTTTTTTTGTTGGTATCGATACCCACTTATTAACTCGACAATGATCCAATGCAAATGAATGCACAGTAAATAATGTAGAAGAGGGTTGATATCAAGAAAATGTAGAATGCACATAAATTATTTTTCGCAATGCACTTTCCAGTCCAAGGACAATGATGATCGAATCCATCCATGCATACGTCACAGTCTTCACAATGAAATACTTCGGCTCTTTTCAAAACCCGACATTTTTTGCAATAACTAAAAAGTTTAGGAAACATTGGGCTCTTCAAGCACGAGATGTATTTTTACATTGGTGAGCTTCCGAATTCCTCGTCAATTTTTAAGCTGGGTCTGGGATTTGAAGCTATGCCTGGGTTTCTTAATGCTGTATATGAGTAGATCACAAACTCCCAAGCCACCACGATGCAAGTCATAATCCTCTCCCATTCAGGCAGATGAATCACTGAGAGGTAGATTACCAAGACTCCGATCAGCATGAAAAAACTTAAAGTGCACAGAAAATAAGCCCCTATCATTCACGAACAAACAAGTTAGCTGATACTATCAGAGGAAAAAATGCTTTACAATCAGGTCCTATAGAGATTAACGGCTCTCTTCGTCCACAGAATAAGAAAACTTTATTATTGCCCCAGTATCTTGACATGGAGAGTTCTGATTTATTGATGACGAATCCTATTTGTGAGTTTCCAGCGGGTTCGGTGGAGTGAGAAACAACATCAATCTGTTTCTGGTCGTTAAGAGGACTGTAATTTACCTCCATTGCCCTTTATTAGTTTTTTATCTTTTATCCTCTATTACCTCATGAGTATGAGGTGAAATTCGTGCGAAGCGTTGAAACAAATTAGTCGTATCGGATAGTCAAGAACAAAGGCTAATAACTTGAGAAATTGTAGCAAGCCCTGCTGTGCTTTGTTCGCTTAGGAGAATATTCGAGATTCCAATCCCGAACAGAATCTAAGTAGTCCTGTAAGTTAAAAAATAACTCTAGGAGGAAACATATGAAATCCCATTTCAATCTCTTCCCACTCTTTAGTAGATTTATTCTCAATTTATATTCATATTTGGCCTTCTACAATTCTTGTTGACACTTAAAACCATGGGCTATGACGATGAAGTGATTTAATTTTACTTATTCTCAAAGCGGGTATGAGCATTGCTCAAATAAAATACGTAAATGATATTCAATCACGGAGAATTTCTTTTGTATAAACTTTTTGATGAAGGCAACCCTACCAATCTTAGTGAAACTGAATAAATTATTCTCTTTGATGGGGCTTGATTGCGGTAGAATACCAAAACACAGCCTACTTCATAATTATCTCTAACTATGTGAGATAAAATCCAGGTATTCATGAAGCTGTGTATTCTACGATATCGACTTTTTAGTAAAATAACTTCAAATTAATTCACATCATGGTAGAGACCCGACCAAAATTGGAAAATGTAAAACTTACAGTTCTGGGCAATATGGGAGTAGGCAAAAGCTCCTTGATAGCGGTATTCTCTGCGATCGTAAATAATAGCCAGAAAAAATTCGATGAGATTGTAAATATGCTCGGCCCGACAGTTGGTATCATATATTTCCTTGTAACAGCTAAGCTATTTCAAAAGGATGCGACTTTATATCGGCACGTTTAAGCATCTCCAAAGGGTTTAAAGTAAAGGTTAACGTTTGGGATACTGCAGGACATGAAAAATACCGATCTATGAACAGAAGTCTTTATCTTGGTGCGCATGGTGTACTATTATGTTTTGACCTCACAGATAAACTCAGAGTGGAAGATATCGATCAATGGAAGGACCAAGTAAGGGAAAACGCAGGACAAGGATGCAGTATTCTAATTGTTGGCACAAAAAATGATGGAAATATTGTCCCAGAAACAAGAACAACATTAATCCAATACGCTAACAATAATCATTTCAATTTTATTGAGACTAGCGCGCTCCTAGGAACAAATGTGAAAGAAGCTTTTATCAAAATTGTTGACGAAATAGAAAAAAATTACAAAATTACTTCGTTAGAAGAAGGAGAAGATGAAGCCCCTCGCCGAAGTATGTCACTCTCCGCAGACAAATTTCAAGATAACAATGCACCGATTAAAGTCGGCTGCTGCGGATAAAGTTTACGATTTACCCAGAATCTTTTTTTGGAAAAAAATCTCTTACATATGATCAATATCACCATAATATGTTGCTTTAAATACCTAGAGATTCCTTTGGCAGCGAGAGTGTCCAAATAGCCTCTTGATTTAATCGGTGTACTTTCAGCTAGTGGTCAAGTTGTTGCAAGTTGATTATTTTTTTTGTGGAAAAATTAGGAATATAGCCTGATCTCCATATCAAATGGAATTAACAAATACTTTTTATTCATTTTCGGGAGGAAGACACTATGGGAGTATTGGTTACTTTTGAAACCCCAATTTATAGAGAGCAACATTCTGAGAGATTTAATGCGAGATTACTCTCAAAATTCAAAACTTTAAAGATTGGGAGATTTTTATACTGGATTGCATGTACGATAGCGTCCGCTTAAACAGTTAGTTACATGTACCACAAAAATAATTGGTAAGATACAGAAATCTAAAAATCTCAAATCGGCGCGCTGTTTCATTGGTTCCTTCACGAATTTAAATTATCTACTACCACTACACTAAGGCTCATCTAAAATAATTTTTTAATTATCAATAGTCATGTCAGAAATCTATTCCAACCTCTACTTGGGCAATGTAGTGGCGGCCGGAGACGAGAAATTCTTGAAAAAATCCAAGATTTCCCATATTTTAATCGCTGCAGAAGATATCGAACCTTCTTTTACAACTGGATATACATACAAGCAATTACCACTCGTTGATGTTCCCGAAATTAAGATCATTGAATATTTTGTTGAGTCCATCAAATTCATCGATCAGGCGCGGGAGTCAGGCAAAACTGTGCTGGTTCATTGCTTAGGGGGAGTATCGAGAAGCGCAACGCTAGTTATTGCTTATGTGATGGTGAAGGAAGAAAAGTCATTAAAAGATGCCTTCGCTTTCGTTCATAAAAGAAGATCTAAAATAAACCCTAATCCTGGATTTATTGCACAATTAGAGATCTTTGAGAAGGCACTCAAGACTTATTTTAAGAATATGAAAGGGGAAAAAATTGATTACCAATTTCTTGATGAATGCGTAAAAGAATTACTACCTCTGTTGGATAAGATAAAAGTCAAGAAATAACCGTGCTTTGTGGGAATACTGAGGCTTGGTATAATAAAATTGTTATGGCATAAACTGTATTTTCCCTGCAAGTAGAATAACAAAAATTGCGCAAACAGAGTGAGGAAACATATATATATCTCTCTATACAGATTGATGTTTTATTTCAGTTAATATCTTTGATAATCTGTGATCAACTCGAAATGTCTCTTTGGTAAATTTACTGGATCTCGTTGCTGAGTTTTGCAGCTCACATGTGCCATGCTCCTGCTTGATCCTCTTCATTCCTTTCTTCTATTTGCAGAGATTTTGAAAAAGTAAAATGTTCGATTTTAGTTTTTCTGTTTCTACCTATTTTTTCATTTCCTAAAAGCCTATTCTGTATCTTTAATGCATAAGCATTTTGTTTTTGATTTATTGATTTAGGTCATGAAATCTATCAAAGATATCGTTTTACCAGGAGAACAGGTCCCTCCAGGTTTGCTATATTGATCAAATCAAAGACAATTAAAGGTCTAACTAACTATTTACTTGCTTAGTGAAAGATGAGAAGCTGACAGTTAGCAAGCAATTCAAGGCAGATCCTGATTCTGAAGCATTATTAGCTTTGAATGTTGGAACTATTGCTATCACAAAAGGAAAGAAGAAAACAACCGTCCTCACTATTGAACAGAGCCCTAGAAAGGTGGCAAGCTAACTGATCTTTGTCTCATAAATCATTAGTATTTTGAGCAAGAAAACGATAATATTATTGGTACTGTCATTGGAAAGACTTCAGAGCTTTATTTCATTGAAACCGGTTTATATGTGCTCGCTCGAGTCGAAATTGAATAAATATAAACCAATAGGTGGAACAAATGACGCCATTTTGGCAAATACAGATTTTGAAGGAGCAACTAAGAAAAATAGACCCTATCTTGAGGTTTGTTTCTCTCTCTCTGCAAACAATCATAAACTTTTTTCAACCAACAGGTTGGAACTCTTATATATTGTAGAGTAGAAAGCATCAACAAGTTCATGAAGACCCGACTTACTTGCATTTCGTTAACAAACAAAAAAGTATAGTGTTTTTCAAAACAGGAATAACTTTTTATCGAAGGATTGGGCAAGTGGAGAAGCAATGTATAGTGAACTCAGAGATGGAATGCTTTTAGAATTGCCGATCAATTACTGTAAACAGCTGATTAGGAATCCAGATCCGATCTTGGGTGAGTTGAAAAAATATGTTTCCTTTGAGATTGCAATTGGAGTGAATGGAAGGTATCTAATACTCTTTTTTTTCAGTTAACAGCTGCAAACTTGTGATTTTCTTCTAAAGACTGTGGATCAAAGCAAGTAGAACTAAAGACATTATGATTATTGCCAATACAATAAAGAAGTGCCTGAAACTTAAGCCAGAAGAAGTATCTTCAAATTTTTTTTGTGAATTTAAAACTTATCTTATTAGGCTCAAGCGTTCATAAAGCAAATTTCGGCGATTTTTTCTGCATAATTTAGTGTTGACATGGGTTCTTTTTGAGAGAAAAGATTTTCTGCTAATGCCTTCAGGAACGCTTCAGAATTTAGCAAAGTATATTGTTTCGAATTTTGGCTTGAATTTTCTTAACCCATCCTTGCTGGCAAAAGGCCAAATGTAACTAACTGTGTTTAAATAGTCATCACATTCTCTAGCTTTTGTTGTTTAAAAAAATTCAAATTGGAAAATCAAATCCGAATTATTTCATTTGTCTTCATTTGAATAAATTAAGTTCAAAAAATTTATAATTTAATCTAAATTATAGAGTTGGAATCCACAACTAGCATCTATTTTTTTGCGTGTCCGCCCCTTTGAGCTCATTATATCCCAAGCAGTGAGCAACTGAATCAGTTTTTCCACATTCACGATTCTGACTCATCAAGGTATATATATATATCATTATCCAGATAGGATAAGTTAAAATATGTTGTATTCGAAGCGTACCGGTATTTTTGTCCAAATCATTTTTGAAATTTTGTGTAGCAAGTGACAAATGAGAAATCTTCTGCATGGATACTGAGTAGAGGTCATAAAGATGATTCGTCATACTCATTATTGTAAAGAACTATATATCTATATATATACCGAAAAAGGTATTAGTTTCAAATAGATACTAGTTACTCATAAATTACTTAAAATTTCCTGGTTCGTTCAAATGAGTATGTGTTTTTTTGATCAGTTGTAGTAAGATCTAGAAGAGTGAGAGAGAGAGCAACAACAAAAAAAGCTTTAAAATCCTAAATTGGATAAAAATGAGGTTTTCAGCACTATAGGCAAGTATTTTTCTTTTTGATATATTTTGAGAAATACCAAAGCAAAGGGTTTCTATTTACGAGTAAAATATCCAAACATTTAGTATTGATATAACATTTGATATGAGCTCTGACCAACAACTGGCGTCTTATCCAAATTGCAAAGAGACTATAATATCATAGAATAAATTGCTAAATAGTGTAAACTAGTTGTTTACATACAAGAAAAATACACCGTATCTATAATCGCCCGTGAGAAGTTGATCGTTGGAATTGATGGCTTCGACTGCGATGAGTGAGTACAGGTTTAATTAGCTCTCTGGATGGCATCCTCGTAATATCTCCGTTTGATTTGAGCTGCTGACCATACCTCTCTTGAATTTTTTTGTAGAAGTTTGAAGCTTCCTCTCCTTCTTGCCTGTGGGGATCACGCACGTGATCCTTAGTAATTCGAAAGAAACCCAAGTTATTCTCGAAGTGATCTTTTCTGCCATTCTTAAATTTTTCCCTTACTTTTTCGGCTTGATATTCAAGCCTTTGACTCTTTCTAACTTTTTTAAGATGCTTTCTGATGAATTCATCTTGGAATAATAGTGTCTCACTTTGACTATAGTCTTGAGCATCTTTAGGTTGATAGATTATTTTTGCAAGTGTCTGGCGGACACATTTATGTGAGTCTGCAAGTTTATACAAATACTCTTTGTCTGATGAAATTTTTGGTTGAGCTAGCTGCTTTACCCAAAACCGCATCCTATTTTCCTCTTGAATATGGGCTATCCTTGGTTGCTGCATCTTCCGGTATGGAGTTTCAGAGGTCGCCTTTTTTTGAATTTCATTGATTCTCTTCGCTAAACTGAGAGAGGAAACTGACTGAGCAAGTTTGTTGATATATGCTTGCTCATTCTCTCTTTGAACAAGATGGATAAACTCATCATCATGTCCGCTACCAGGAACCCCGACTTGATTTGAAGATCTTCTCGATGAGTAATCGACAGATTTTGGACGACGAGTGAAGAATGGATTGCTGGCAATGTTAACCTCCGCATCAGTGCGTGGGGCTACAAGACGTATTTTGAGTGACATTTATTAAAAATGTTTTATTTTGCAATACCTTATATTTTCGGTGATGGAACTTTCTCATATTTGAGGATCAGATAAGAAATACGTAATCAAGCATAAAACGTTTTTAAGTCTGCACCACTGAGCGTCCTACTGAGAATTTTTTAATTCTGTGACTATAAGCTACCCATTGCAACTTACTTTGGAATAGCACAACCTAGTTTCTATATCCATCTTTGATGTTTTTTCGAAAGGAAAATCTAAAGTCATAAACTATTGTGCGGATAGACTTTATTTTATGAAGTAGTTTTGAATTTTGTATGGAAATGAGGAGAGAAATAGGTGAGTAATCAAGAGAATTTTGTCCGAAAAACGAGTAAATTTTATTGGAATTCCATAGAGCAAAACACTATCAATTCAAGATAAGATTGTGAGCAGCCTAAATCTATTCGGACATATTTTCGCTTGGAGATCTGAACAAAAACTCATTCTTTAAGTCATTTTTTCTCCCTAGAAAGTAGAAAATAGATTTCAAGATAGCAATTAATTTTTTGTCCAAAAAAATGTGTAATACAGTGTATTTAAATCATAGCTCACATATTATTCATAATGAAGTTGCTTGATGATAAAAGAAATATTTGTAGTTAAGGTTGTAGCTCAAGATTTATTTTATGACTGCTTATCTGGATTTATTGGTAGTAGAAATTAAACTTGAGAGTTTTCTTAATTGCAATGGAAGCTGGCGCAACCCTTGGACCTTACAAGATTGGCAAGCGATTTGGAAAAGGAACATCTGGTCTCGTTCACCATGGAATACATACAGGGACGAACCAGGAAGTTGCCTTAAAATTTATAAGTTATGATCCAAGAACTCATATCTCGAATCCAAAGACTGAGATTGAAATACTTCGGCAGCTTGAGCATCCCAATATCATCAGACTCTATGATATGCACGAAGTCGAAGATGAATTCATCCTCGTTTTTGAGTACTGTAAGAATAAGGACCTACTAAAGTTCATTAAAGCTAAATTTCCTGAAAATCGAGTACCAGAACATCAAGTCCAGAAGATCATGCAACAGATCTGCTGCGGGTTGAAAATTGTGCGAGAAAAAAGCATTGTACACCGTGATTTAAAACTGGAAAATATTCTGGTTGACCACGAATATAATTTGAAAATCGCTGACTTTGGTTCAGCCCGCGTGAAAGAGTCCCATAAATTGCTCGAAACATATACAGGCACGAAAATTTATATGTCACCGGAAGTTTTGTTTTGGAATAGTTATGGAGAGAAGTGTGATATATGGCCTCTAGGTATCATGATATATCAAATGCTGATGGGTTGTTTTCCTTATTTTCCACACCCTGAGACTGAGCAGGATCTACTCAGAGCCGTAGAACAGTTCACCGAGCCTCCTTTCCCTGAAGGAAAAATATCTCCAATGGTGAGAGAACTTCTTACCCTAATGCTAAAGAAGGAGCCAGAACAAAGAATCGGTTTCGATGCTCTTTTTAATCACCCTTGGATCAGTGGGGTTGGATTCAATCCAATCATCACTGATGACGATGGAACTACTATCGAGCTGAATTCTCCGAATTTATGGTATCCACAAACTTCACCTGAATTCGAAAAGAGATACTATAAACTCGTTGAAAATTATACAATCAGTGGGGACTATTTTTTAAAGAACCTCATTTATAAAACTCCAACGAAAGTTATTTATGCTGGCAATGACAGGCTTGCTGGTATTGAAGCTGCTTTTTATAGAATTCCTAAAAATGTTGACAAGAGTATCGAAGAAAAACTTGAGAGGGAGTTAAAGGCGCTCTCAATGCTTAACCATGACAATATTATTAAACTTATTGAATATTGCACATGCGAAAGTGATCATTATATGATTATGGAAATGTGCAGTAATGGTAATTTACAAGAATTCATCAAATCCCGATTTGCTGAGGGCTACGTTCCTGAGTTCCAAGCTTATCTGCTCTTTAAAGTGCTGATTGAGGCAATGATAGAGATCAAGGAGAAAAAAATTCTTCATCGAAACTTTACCCTCGAAAATATTCTTATTGATGAAGAATATGCACCTAAAATTTCTGGCTTCGGCTATTCAATCCACTTAGATAACCCAAAACAGCCACTAGAAGTTCCTCAGAGGTTCACAGCTCCACCAGAGTATCTAAGTGATGAGCAAAAAAGCCAAATCAAAATTGATGTTTGGTCATTGGGAGTCATATTTCATCAGATACTAACGGGAATGTACCCTTTCAATTCAGGTGTCCGCTCTTTCGAAGAAATAACAGATTTATCTACTATTTATATTCAGAGAGACAGAATGTCCTCTTGTGTTGAAGATCTTATTTCTAAGATGTTGGTCAAAGATCCAAGCGAAAGAATTACATTAGAAGAAATTAAGACTCATGTATGGTTTACAAAAATGGGGAGCCTGAAACACAAATATGGAACGCTCGTGTCAAAAATGACTCAAACTAATTGGTTCACTTCCACTTGGACAGAACTAAAGACTGCCTATGAGCTGAGAGTGAAGGAAGTCGGAAGGGATTGGCATTACCTTACTTGGGAGAGTATTGACGAAGATTGTTCAAGCAAGCTTGTTGAAGTACAAGAAGTTCTGGAGGAAGATAAAATAATATTAAACGCAAAATACGAGGATGGGTCACAATATTTTGGAGAAATTAAGGATGGAAAGAGAGAAGGACAGGGAAAAATGGTCTTTAAAAGTGGTGCAGAGTATATAGGAACATGGAAAAATGACCAAATGGAAGGTGAAGGGATATTCAAATGGCCATCAGGTGCGTATCACAAAGGCTCTTTTGCAAATAATGCAAGAAATGGAGAAGGAGAATATACCCATCCTAATGGGTCGAAGTTTAGTGGTACTTGCAAAAATGATCTAATTAATGGAATAGGGACGTATATCTGGGCAAATGGAAGAGTTTATAAAGGGGAATGGGCTGATAACGTTGAACATGGCGAAGGGATCAGCACTTTCTCGAATGGAGATCAGTATAAAGGCCAATGGGTGAATGGAAAAATGCAAGGGAAAGGAGAATATCATTCTGCAGGTCCAACGAAAAGCGTATATATCGGAGACTGGATCGAAGGGAAGAAGCAAGGAAATGGTCAACTCGAGTTTGAAAACGGCGAAAAATATGTAGGATTGTACCGAAACGATAAAAGGAATGGAAAAGGTACCTACTACTGGCCAAATAATCAGATTTATGTCGGAGAGTGGTTAGATGACAAAAAACATGGAATAGGTGAGCTTAAGTGTCCAAAGGGTGAAAAATATAACGGTGAGTGGGCGAATGATCGAATGGAAGGTCTTGGGCATCTAAAATGGCCTGATGGAGGAAAATATGTTGGATATTTTTCAAACGTGGAGTTCAAAGATCACGAGCACTTTACAGGAGAATTTATCGGTTTGAATGGGAAAAAGTACAGTGGAGAATGGAAAAATCTTAGGATGCATGGAAAAGGTGAGTATTTGGGACCTGAGGGAACTAGATTCGTTGGACAGTCCGTAGAGGGAAAAATTGATGGCAAGGGAGTAACTCAATATGCAAATGGAGAAACTTACGAAGGTGATTGGAAGGATAACAATCCTCATGGATACGGCGAGTACAACTGGCCAGATGGCAGAAAATATATTGGACAATTCCGTGATGGTAATCCAATGCCAGATGGAACTATGAAAAAGGACAAGAATCCTGAGCATGATGCTATCGAGTATATATGGCCTTATTGGAAGTGGACTAATAAAATGCAAAATGGTTTTGCCACTGTCAAACTTGAAGGTGGCGAAATTTATGAAGGTTTTTGGAAAAACGGCAAAAGAGATGGCAAAGGAACATGCACATGGCCAAATGAAGAAAGGAAGTATGTAGGAGATTGGGTTCAAGATAGACAAGAAGGAAGGGGAGAAATGACTTGGGCAAATGGCAGAAAATATAAAGGAGAGTGGTTGAATAATCAACCACATGGAAGAGGAGAGTATCTCTATCCAGATAAAAGCAAATATATGGGAGACTGGTTCCAAGGGAAAAAGCATGGGTTCGGGAAAATGAAATATGACAATAAAGATGAATACACAGGGAACTGGAAAAATGATCTTCGGCATGGAAAAGGAAAGTATACTTGGAAAGACGGAAGAGTAGACAAATGCGAATGGGTTGAGGACAAGCAAGAGGGTGTTGGGCAATCTTATATACCGCAGGGTGCGAAAAAATTAGAACGAGTATGGAAAAGTGGTGTGATCATTAGTGAAAAACAAATTAACTAATTTTATTTGTTATTGTTTGTGACGTCATTCATAATCTTTGGGTTACTTTTTTCTATTCTTTTACGTTTCATGCAGTTGTGATTGCAAAGTTGCTATCAATCACCACTCTAAAAGGTTGATGATATGATAAAATGCAGTGATTATTGATTTTTGCATTAGTGTTCGCAATTTTTTGTAAATTGGCCTTATTCCTCGTGAGACTTCTCAAGCAGCGTTACAAGCTGCAGCTTAAACTCTACTTATTTATACATTAAAGACAAGCTCATTATGATATACAGTAGCAGAGAGATTGAAATTATCATCTGACTTGACGAGGATTCGAATTTGTCTTTCGTTCACTTTCGGATTTATTGATTTATGTAGTTTTTTTCTTATTTGAGTTGAATGCAATTCATATGTGAAGGAGAACTAGTTTCGGACCTAATTTAGAAAAATACTTCGCTGCATATGTAGCCAATTCAGAGGAAGCTTTAAGTGAAATCTGAAGAGAAAGAAAAAGCGCACTAGAAGCGTTGAGGGGCTGCCTTTTAATTTTTTGTCCACAAGCTGAATTTGTCAATTAAATAGGGGACCCATAATCTCTGGAGATGTACATTCATCTTTTTTGTATTTTCGGTATCTTTTATACCAACAAAGATCCAAGAATTAATGAATGTCAATTTAAGATAAAGCGTAATTATTAATATCAAAAAGGATCAAGGTTAATTTAATATAATACACTCTTTTTTTGTATTTTAGAATTGCTTTAGGTAAGATTTCAATCGAGAAAAGTAAGAAAGAACTTCACTTCAACATTGACGACTATTTTCTGTGTATTTGTTTGCTCTGTAATGAAATTCATTTTAATACTTTTCCAACAAGGTTGCGATAAAAACTGGACCAGAAAACGGATCTTAAATAACCCAAAACGATTGAGGCACTTTCAAACTAACAAAAAACAAAAAACACTTTAAAATGGAATCCACAATCCCGTGCAATCCAGTGAATCCGGTATGCAACCAGACTGATGGTTCTCATCCCCCTAAATATCGAGCACTGCTTCTCTTTTTAATGACCTCGCTTTATTTCGGGGCCTCCTATGTTTATGATCTTCCTCAAGCATTACAAACCCAGCTGCAAGCTGAGCCTCTCAATCTAAGTTACGTTCAATTTGATGCATTATACTCAGTATATTCTTCTCCAAACATATTCCTGCCTTTTGTTGGAGGTTTCATTATAAACTTCATCGGAATTAAGGTCAGCACCCTAATTTTCACATTTTTCGTGTTTGGTGGGATGGTTTTGTTCACAGTTGGAGTATCAGACGCAAGTTATAACACGATGCTCTGGGGTAGACTGATTTACGCTCTTGGTGCAGAGAGCCTTTCAGTCGCACAATCAATAATCGCTGTTAAATGGTTTTCAAGCAAAGAATTAACACTCGTATTAGGTTGGAATAATTGTGTCTGCTACTTCGGAAGCAATTTGAACGTCGCACTTTCGCCTCTTATATATGCACTTTCAAGTAAATTATGGTTACCTTGCGTTGTCGGCACCATTTTCTGTCTCTTCTCATTCCTCGCTGCTGCTGTTTACGCCATTGTTGATGGAGTAATCCATAAATCGAGAGACCATTCCACTGCAGAACCGAAATTCGAAGAGCACAAAATCAAATGGAAGGATATCAAAGTGATCTCTATTGTGTTTTGGTTCCTTGTCCTATATTATATGATCTTTTATCTCGCCTTCGATGGAGTAACCACTAACTTGAACGATCAAATTCATCAGAGATTTGGGTTTACAAACACTGTGGCTGGCTACCTCGTGCTTATTTACTATATTCAGCTCGTGATAGTCCCACCAATTATCGGCCGTATCGCAGATAAATACGGGAAGCGAGCTCATTGGTTAATGGGAGTAGGGTTCATCTGTATGATTGCTCAATTTTTGATGGGAGTCTTACCAGATCAGGAAAAGAATGGATATATCGTGATTCTCCCACTCTTGCTCTTTGGATTCTCCGATGGTGTCTTTGAAACTGTGACTTGGTCATGCCTCCTACTTTCCTTGGACCCGAATATGACTGCGATTGGGTTTGGATTCGCCACATGCGCAATGAACACGGTAAACGTATTTGGCATGCTGCTCATAGGAACGATTCAAGATGCAACCATAGATAACAAATATGGGTACTACTGGTCACAGATGTTCCTTGTTGCAGTTTCATTCATCGCAATGAGTCTTGCTTTCGTTGTTATCATTTTCGATCATAAAAGAGGCGGAAAACTAGCCTCTCCTCTGATTGACGATGAAGCCAATTATCTGGAATCTCGAGGGGAAAATAACCAAGCCAAATCTCCTGAAGAAGCCAATCTCCTTAACATAGAAGGCGAAGCTGCCGATACAACGAAGCAAGATTACACTCTCTAGCAAGAATCATATAAAATATTAAGTTTAATCCATGATATTTGCTTCCTTTTTTTTTCTCTCTCTCGTAGGCAGAATGGCAACGCGGCTTAATTTTCGGAATTTCGCTGCATCCATAAAAAACAACAAGAATGCTCTACGTGTTGAGAGTAATATGGTAAAGGAGGAAGTAGATTTTTCATATTTTCGTGATTTCATTGATGAACGTATGAAACCTAGAGTTCACTCTATCGTTACAGAAATCAGAAAGAGCACATGTCTAACTTAAACTAATTTCTTTTCGGCAGCAGAAAATAGACTAAATTGGAAAATGAATTATATTATTATTTCTGAAAGTTGAGTTAATTCATGTATTCTGTCCCTTGTGCTCTTTCATAATCTCAGGGTTATAGTTTCTGCTAATATTTAATTTTGCTTCGAAAGCGAAACTCCACACACAAGTTATTGCAGCAAAAATAGTTTTTTGCAGCAAGGCAAACTTATTGTTGGAATTGCTCTAAGCTTCTCTTGATCGATGGTATATCATACCAAAATTTTGAATTGGGAGATGCATATTTAGTAGTCTACAAAGTTTGATTAAATATTTAAATCTGTCTTGAGAACGCAATGAAAGTTCTTTCATTTTTCATTTTGAGCATCTGATTGCAATATATGATGTTATCGTTCTAATTCAAACTATATCTTTGTTGGTTGTCACTTTTCAATATTCACATTTTTTTATTTGTAGTTTGCTTTAGAGAGAATACTCAAATACATGCCAATTTCCTATCCAAGAAGATATCTGATCTTAGCCGTGAAGTCAAAACCAACAACACATTGTATACTATTTTCAACTTGAGAATCCGATGTACCACAATACCCATACCACATTTTATTCTTTTTGATTTCAAGAGAATTTACCGCTTTTCAGGAATTTAAAACCATTAAGAGAGCTTTTTAGATTCTATCAAAAAATACCTTTACAAATAATGCCCTGACTTAATTACAAAGATTTGAATTTTTTTATTCATTATAAAATTCAAAGAAAAGGATGCAGTATTCTCATAGAAATTTTGAATTTAAGGATGGTAATTCTGACTAATTTTCTATTTCATTTGAAATACTTGGCAACACTCAAAGTTTCATTACTGATAGAACTGATAGGGAGGAGGTTTACATAACTCTAAGAAATTAGCATTAGGATAGTATCTAAACTGCTATTTTCTTTTGAGTGAATCTTCCTTAGAATGAGGAGAAAAGATATGAGTTAGTAAATTTCTAAGCTAGCAGTAAATCTGAGAGACAAGGAAAAAAACTTACGCTACTTCAATTCCTGCTCCCTACAGAGGCCAAATATTTTAAGACGGAGACACTAATTTCAGAATGTAGGTGAAATTGCTTCTGCAGTTACTTTTGTTCCTCAAAATGTTGTGTGTGTGTATAATATTCATGGTGATTTGGAAGAAAAATTCAATGTGAAGCTTCTTTCTTTTTATATTTCTGGTCCCCAATGAGTACTGGAGAGACAGAGAGGGATCAATTTACTCTTTGGGAGAAACGAGATACCTAAAGCAATTTAGGGTTAATTATTAAGTTTCTTAGGAACTAAATATGCACCAACTTAAAAGAAAAAATCAAGCTACGTCCAATTATTTGAGGTGTCTGTAGTTTTCAATCGATCCTCAAATAAATCTTCCTTGTTTATTTAGTTGATTTCCTCGTGGAATTTCATGATAAGAGACTTGAATAGCTGATATCAATTCCAGGATAGGATTTAGTAAGGTTAGAAATATCATCATCTTTCCATTGTTCATCTACTTGCGAGAATTTGCTACATCATCTCACAATTGTTACCTCAAGAGACTTTAATTGAGCTACTGAAAATATACAATTAATAAAATTTCTGAGAAAAAGAATAGATAAAATTCAGAAGGACAGCGCAATAACTATGCAAAATAAATTGCCACAGGAATCTGATGGTGCGTCAAAATTGATCATGAAAAAGCCAGAGCCAAAAGAACTCAGGTACAGGCCTCAGTTAGAAAGCGATTTAATTTTACCTTCAATACGCTGCGAATTACAGAGCAAATTTAGGCGGTCAGGATATCTTACTCAAAAACAGGATCAAACAATCTGTACAGAAACAACAAAACTTGGGCAATCAAGGTTCTAAATCTCAAACTGAAGCTGGAACCTCGAATGTTAGCAAAGCTTTGGCTGGGCAACAAAATAGTCAGCAAACCGATCCGGAGAAAATTAAAGGCATCCTAGCTCAAAAACTGAAGGCACTTTCGCAACCCAAAGCCAAAGAAAAAACGGACAGTGAAGCTCCCAATACGATCTCCAAAAACGTTGGAACAGCAGCAAGAGGAACTACTCAGCTCGCTATGAATAAGGACAAGCCTGCCCCTCCTCCTAAATCCCGAGTCGTGAATGTGAATCGATCCGCGGGTGCAGTGAAAAACCCACTAACTAGCGCAACCGAGCAGAAGCCTATAGGTATCACCTTCCCATCACGAGCAAAAGAAACCGATTAATCTCGTATCAACAATAGAAAAAAAAATTCCAGCCACTACTACTACCAAACCTATTACAAGTCATACACAACCTCATAATCAGCAGACTCCCAACCCCAAAAAAGACTCAGAATTTTTAAAGAGCTCTGCACCGACTTTAACTATATCAAACGCGAGTAGTATCAGTAGTAAGACTGCCAACGCGAAGCCTACAACTACTATGGCAAACAAAGAGACTAACGGTAGTGTAGGTGATTCTAAAACTGTACGCAAAGACGAGTCTGGACATCCGCTTAAAGCGCAAGCTGAAAATCAAAAACCAAAAACCTTGGAGTCTGCTACTGAGAAATTCGTACAGAAATCTCCAATCTTCTCGAGCACTCCTGCTGAGCAGCAAAATTTAAAATCTTTAATTACTTCGAGTCCTGATGTATTCGAAATCGAAAAGCCTCAAATACAAAAACCTCAACTGACTAGTAAAGAAGAAAAAAAGCCAGAAAGTAATATTTCCCTCTCTCTCAGGGCAAACAATTTACTCCCAATTGACTAGTAAAAAGTGTGGAGCAAATACATGCAGTTCCGTCCAGCAACACAGGCACAGTTACCACGAAGCCCATCAATGTCCAAGGCGCCACTCCCAAACAAAAGGAAACACAGTTGATGGAGCTTGAGTCGCATCAATCTCGGACCACAAAGCTCAGCCAGCAACCTTCCACTGTTGAGAGTACGAATTCGGCCCATTTAAATGAATCAGCGGTCCAAGCTGGTGATACTTGTAACTGGCTTCTACCGATTTCAAATCGACTAACAAAAATAACTATCAGTACATAAACGTGTCAAAGTGAGTGAAGACTCATTCATTCGTCATTCTTCGAAAGACTCCCAGACATCTACTTTGCCTGTGGCTAGTAACACTGCATCACGTTCCCAGTCTTTCGTCCCATCTGCTGCCGACGAGGTTTTTCAGAGCGTAGAAGCAAGAGAACGATTAAATAAAGCAGTAATACTTTAAGCTATCTTTCATCACTAATTCTTTCTGTATTGTAGTTCGAAGAACTCCAATTAGTTCTTTTTGAGAGAGAACAAAACCTCTCGCCAATTATAATCGAGCTACTTGATAAAGCCCAAGCAATCAATTTTAACATAGACAAAAATTTACCATTCAACTCAAGAATAAACAGACTGATTGGTTTCTTCGATAATTACAAGCCATAGCTTTTGTTTCCCATGTACATCCTGTTTTTAACATGTAAAACATAACCTCTGTCGGATTCAGAAATTGCATTTAATATCAAGCTCAATCAAATTGGCAATTTTTCTGGAGACAATGAAGAAATAAAAATACAGATCCTCAATAAAAAACAAAAACTTTTCAAAAAAACCAAAATGTAAACAGTTCTCCCGCTTGTTTCAAATAAGAGATGCCGCATAATTCATTATGAAAAATCATTACAAACATCTCTCAAGCGACGAAAACGGACAGAACAATTATCGTTCATTTCATCAATTTAATCATTAGCATTACCAAAAAAAAACAAATCAAAAAGCATCAGAACCTGAAGTTGCTATTTATATAAAGATGTATTCGATTAATTTTTCGGATTATTTCAACAGATGTGATTATTTAGTGATTGTTCCCAATAATTGTTTTTTGATATCCTTTCAAAAAGTCAAAGTTATGTTAGGTTCGAGGATTCAATTACCTTAAATTTTCTGCTTCTTGTATACTCCCTCTCTAGGTTTTCTGAGTAGTTTAGCTTAACCTTTATATTTGATGAAAAAGCAAAATTGTAGCAATGAAGTGGAAATGTATCTCATTACTCGGGGTGTGCGGAGAATAAGATCTTCCTGACCGTAACTATCAGTGATTAGCTTGCAAGAATTCGTAGTAGTCTAAGCGGATCTCATCAACTCTTCACCTCAGAGTTTTTTTACCTTATATTCGATATCATACACCCGTATAACCTTTTGGTTCGGATTCTTCTCGGTATTTTTGCTCACTAAGAGTTTATTTCGTTTCAAGAAGATTTTAGAGTCGCTGATATGTTCATTGGAAGAATTATTAGAAGAATATTTCTGTTGTTATATATTAGCGAGAAACCAAAGCAGTCTTATTTTACCTGGAGATATTCAGCTGTCGAGTTAATCCCTTCTTCGTTCCACCCTTTGTAAGGGACTTCATACAAATTCACATTTAGAATGCCTTCGTTAAGAAGGAACCTGAAAAAATTCGAATCAAGATTCTTCAGATTATTGCTGTGTTCAGATGAATAATTAGTCAGGTAGTTCATAATTGATGGATTACTAGGCTAATTGGTTCATTTTTGAAAGATAAAGCTCTTCCTGCCAAGCAGGAGTTTTAGTCGGTGAGGGCTTTTCAGCCTGCAAGCCCTTCTGTTTCTCCCTCAGAGTTTCTTTCTCTGTTTTTTTTCCAATCGAATGAAGATATAAGGTTAAAGATTTAATTGAGAGATCATCATTTGCTAAATTTTGTAACGCTTTGATTGTCTAGTTAAAGCAAGTATAACACAACCATAACCAAGACAATTCAGTACCATGTTCACAATTTTGTCAACGTACACAAGAGAATAGGCGTCTTTGCCAAACAGACTTCTACTAAAATCTTCGTATTTGATAGTTTCCAGATCACCGCGGATAAGATGAACGAGTATCCATTTGAAGGTATCATACCTTTCATTTGCTATCTGATTTTTTTCCTTTGAGACGAATTTTATCAGAAAAATCAGATCTTGTGAGATGATTCTACCTCTCTTGTCAGCTTTTCTAGCTTTTCTGTCTTCGAATTTCTCTCAAATGTATTTGCAATCTCCCATGCTCTGAGAAACCGTTCATAGAGAGTAAATAATAACCGAAACACGTTCAAGTAATGTTTTGTTCCATATAAAAGTTTGGAAGAAGGGGTTTTGACCGGCAAGAAGATCGTTCTGTCAGATGTTTCTAAATATTCCATCTCTTTCGCACAGTCTTCTTCTTGATCTGAACCAGGACTCTATTTTTCACAACATAGATATGTCTCATCAAACTTGTATGATAGATTTACAGATTCAGAATTATTGGGTTTTTGTTCCATGATTGAATCATCAGCTTTCTTGTCACCTGCATTTGCGTTCGCCATAGACTTCCCCTCTTTTATGTTTTTTCCTTTCGTGTTCCCTTCCTCACTGCTTGACGGTGAATCATTGCTTTTATTATTAGCCATCTCTTCTAACACAGCATTAATAGACTCAGCTGGAGTATTTTTTATGACTTCTATAAAGTTAGATACTCAATATCATCAATCAGAGAGTAAGAAGGGTTACCTTGGTCTGGTTCAGTAATTCGGAAGAAACTAAAGCTCTTATCATAGATTTTGGACTCAATTCTAGACACGGCTGATAAGAATTTCTCTTCTGGGATCACAATATCATAAAGATTTGACTCTCGAGAATAATCAAATCCGAGAATGTCAACAAGAAGGCTTTTGAAGGTCCTTTTGATTTTTTCCTTTTCGCTGTAGTTAGAATGGAAGTTTAGAATAGCGAACCAGAGTATTTCTGAAATGTCTTTTCTAATTTGCTGATTTTCAAAACCCATTCGATAAATAGGACATTTCTTTCGGAGCGAGAGTTGCAATTTCCTGCGTGCAGATAAATTTTTAATGAATCTTATATTTTGATAAGATTACTGGGCTGATTCAAACTCACTCACTTCCAACTGCGAATGTTGACATACCGCATCATTTGAAATTCCCTCAAAAGTATTCAACCGCTGCCAATATCTGCTTACAGCCTTTTTTATTGGATATCGTAAATTTTATTTGGTAGTTATATGGCACTGCTTTTACTGCATCTGGAATCGACTTCTGAAGGTTTTTATACCTTTGATTTGCATCCTCTATGAAAACTATTGGTGAAAAAGATGAGTGTTCAACAACCCATAAACCATGAGTTACATTTAGGATTAGTAAGTTTCTTCTCGAAGTGCTTGAATGAAAATGAGCGATGGTCAAGAGATCTGTGAAAATTCTTTTCTGCAATCTCAGCCCAAATTGGTTTCTGTACATTATTCTTGATATTCTTTATTTCTGCCAGCTTTGACTTGACTCTGTCTAGTATCACCTTTCCGGTCATTTTTGTGTTCTTTCTCAACAAATCAATAACCTCGCTCCTGTCATCATAAAGTTTTTGCACAACCTGACAAAAAATTCCCTTAAAGAACGCTTATTCTTTCAGTATACCTTCAGTTTGATGACACGCTCTACAAGATAATTTGCTTTGTCTTGGGGCGTTTCTGGATTCAAAATTTGTTCCAACCAAGAAACCGCAAATCTAAAAATTTGGATTTTGTGATCATATTCGTATCTCTCTTCTTCACACTAAAGAAAATAAATGAAATATTGGCGCACAGTTAGTGCTAGCAAATGCGTACTTTGAATAAGGCTTCCTCATAAGTGTTTTTTCTCGCCAAAGTAAAGTAACTAGACTCGCTTCCATGAGGAACACTTAACCAAGTATGGTTTAATTCTTCATTTATGATCGGATTTTTGGTCTTTACAACCTTGACTAGAGGATAATACTCAGGTGCCTTCGTGTAACTCGCCATTCTTTGACAATCTAAGACAGTAGTTGAGAAAATAAATTATTTTTGTGTTTTGATGTACTTGAAAAATCAAATTCTGAAGACGGGTTGAACAATGCTGATTGTTTTCTTCTTGTGGATTCTCTTGTATTGATAATTTCTTGAAAGAACGCGAAATGTCTTTCATCTTTGAATAATTCTTTGGTAAGGGCAAAAAGTTCTGATGGAGAAATAATATTCTCTATAAATAAGGCAATGCATTTTGTAAACTCTTCGTATTGACCTGGCGTCAGGTTCTTCTGCATAACTTCGAATAACAGATGCTCAGTTTTAACCGCTGCTGGCAAAGTAACCGTTGTTACAGGTGGTTGGGTACTAACTGATGGCACAATTTTCTCCTCAACTCTCCGGATAGGTGGGCCGCGAACACCAGCGCCCCGCTCTCGTATCATTCTCGCCCTGAAAGCTGCTGATGGAGTTTTGTAGTCATCACTTTCGTTTAATTGGGTGAATTGGTTTGGCTCTTTGGAACTAGGTGCCTCTTCAAGAGAAGCTGAATCCTTCTGCTGGTCTTGATTCAAATAATTCTTTATTGCATCCCTCATCTCAGGTTCGTCCTTAAGAATTTGATCGAGCTTGGCGCCGGCCTCCTCACTCATTAGTCTCCCTTTTTCTTTTACATCTCGAAGGATATTAATAAAAGCCTCGAGATCCTTTGGCCTGTTCTTCAATTTAGCCATACATTTTTTCATTGTTTCTTCTAGGTTGACCTCTCTATCCTGGACAGGAACTTGAAATTCATCTGGTACAAGACGGTTGAAATTGTCAATCAATTCGGAATAGTCTTTTAGCATGGCAACCAGCTTTATTTGGAAATCTAGGAGCTGAATTTTTCCATTATGAAATTTTAGCACCAAATCATTGAAAATCCGAATTTTTCGGATATCGTTCCCGAAGGCACGATACACACTCTCAATAAACTTCTTCGAATCTTTCTCAAGTTTCATTCTTAAGGCTGATTTCGTGCTCATGTTGCTTCTCGATAAGTTAAGAGTCGTATATGAAAAATTAAAGATCTGTTCCAGTATTAATTAGATAAGTTTCTTTGAAGCTAAAAAATTTTGAATATGCATTTGAAATCTGATCGAACCAATTAGGAGCAGATGCTCAACAAGCATCAAGAAAAATAATTCATCCCATCACAAATGTAATGCAGCAAGATACTGAGTAGCGTATGTGCCATATTTGTCAGTTAATGAGACTGCTCGAGAAAAAAATAAAATAAAATAATGGCTTAATCTCCACATATCAGATAAATAATTTTTGCTTTAGTCTCCATAATTCGAAATATCAAAGAAATACTAAATATGTGCCAATTTAGAATCATTTAGCAGGTGTGCAGAGGAAAATGATTTAAAAAATATTTGTGAGACTGAATCAATGTTCGTCAATAAATACATTGTCAAAGTGCCATCGCTGACTTGCCCGAGAACAAAGGAATCGATTTGCACCATTTCAAGAGATTTCTGCTGGTGTTTTTATTATTATTCATTGAAGATCCATCATTATACAGCGAAAGAACATTCGAACTTTTCTCTCTCACGCATCAAAGAAATTCGAGAAATTTGGTGCGAATTCCTGTAATTTTAAGTAAATTCTATATTATTGGATTTATATATAAATCTCCCAGTATTATGTCGATTCGTAAACATGAGCGATTCGGATCGTACCTACGAGAAAGGCCGCCGTTCAGATAAACTTCTAATTATGATAAGAGAATGGAATCAGAAAAAATCAAATAATAGCAGCTGGGGAGTCTTATATAGAGTAAGTACTAAGAATAAGTTCTTTCCCAGCTCTGGTATGACCAGAATTCACGATTGAGTTGGGTAAGGATTTGAGAGTGTTTGATCATTAAGCCGGTTTAAATTACAAACCCAGTACCGAATCTTTTCAAATTTTAAATGGACCTTCTGATTAGAAGAGCGGAAACTGGAAATACTTTCTGTTTAGAAGACGTCCCTCTAGACCACACGTAGCTCCAAATACACTTTTTCCTCAATGTATAAACAAATTTTTCAATAGAATCAAGAAAGTTGCAGAAAGAATTATACAAGAATTTGGAATAGCAATCCCAAATCAACGAATATGTAACAAAAAGGGACAAAAACTCTTTTTGGATTCGACTTTGAAGGAATTATCAGAAGCAAACAGTCTCGAAGTCACAATTGGCCCTAACAAAGCGGATCCAACTTCAAAATCGAAGTCATATTATGTAAATATTCAAATGCGTTAGAAAATTAGATCTATATAATGCTGCTTCTAGGCTCTCTATGTTTTTGACAAAAGCCGAGAGAACTCGAAAGATAACAGAGTTTACTTACAAAAAGTTTTCGATCAACTAACGAACAACCCATCAGCGCTTGATTCTTCTTTTCGTAACTCTGGACCTCTTCAAATTAGTTCAACTAAAATCTGTGCTAGTTCTGAAGAAACAGATAGTCGATAAAATTTATGCGAAGACTTTCGAAGAAGAATTTCAAGCAGATAAGTCCAGAATCGCTACCTTGCGCTCAGAGGCAAGTGGATTACTGGAGCTCGAGCAGAAATATTTTAGGAACTATTCCAAGTCATTGGTATGGAACTGGTTTTTTTATTTCACACACATCAATTTTCTGGATTTGATAAATTTACAGGAACGATATATGAAACATCGCACAAAAGTGAAAATCATGAAAAAAGAGCTTGCAAAGTGCGAAAACCAACTCAACTCATTAGATGTATTGCTTCAAGGGTGCTGCAAAGTATTGGAGTATGTTATTTTGCTGTGATGCAAAGGCTAATACCTAACAAAATTTCTTCAAGTTCCTGTAAAGAAAAGAGGGATAAGTTCTCTGGCGAGTTGACGCAGCTTCAGGTTGGAAACCAAAAAATAGTTGAGCAATTTGGGGAAAGCCTCGAGACAGTAAAGGCTCTTATCTTATGACACAAAGGCTTTATCAAGTTTCGTATTAGATTAGAAAAATTGAATTACATCCAGCTTTGAGATCAGAGAAAGCGAAAACTCTTTTCGATGTTTACTTTGACACTGAAAAAATGCACAAGTGGAAGAATACCTGCATCCAGAAAGAGCAAAATTTAATGAGCAAGTTCGAAAAGTTTCAAGAGTACTTTGTTAGCAAAGATGAGACCCTGAGAGATGACAAGATCAGCAAATTCATCCCACTTTACAATTAGTAAGTAATTTTTTCGTAAAATAATTATTAACAAATTCGCTTCATGAAAGCCATGAGACGCTGCTTGATACTCTTTCATGTCTTCGATTCGAGGAAGAGCCAATCATTTTGTCTGAATTTTTGAAAGTACACGACGATTATAAAGAAATACGACTCTTGTTAGAGTGCTATGGACAGGAAAATTCTGCTTCTGATGCGCAGAAACTGCTTGAGAAGTACAGCACTCGCTCACTTGATAAAGAAGCTGTCGAGCAATTGGCGACATTTATTGAAAAAGAAAAACCGTTTGATGAGTTCAGCGAGACTATAAGAGAAGCTCGGTTAAGTTTCGGAGAAACAGTTATTTCCTACTATAAAAAGTATGAAGAAATTCAAAGAGATACAGAAATCAAGACAGAAGCGCAGTTAGAAATCTTTTCTAAGGAGCTGACAAGCGTCGCAAAAGTAAGATAAAGCAACAATTATGACTTTCAATTTAATTAATTGTATATCACTGTAATATCAATAGGATTTCTCATTTTTGCTGTATCCAATGCATATGCCAGAAGCATATGAGAAAGCGTTGGTCGAAATTGCCAGAAGGAGGGCTTTTGCAGAGCAATTTAACAAGAAATATGACGCATTGGAACAGTTTGCGAAGGAAGAACAAGAGCAGCGCAAACAGTAAGTTCATATTGTTTTTGCTGTGAGCAGCTTATTTTATTTCAAAGATTCGCACTGAGTTATGGAAAATATCTTCCGAGTGATTTTATACCATCACTGAAACAAATTTGGCCTGAATTGAGCGTTAAGAATAAAGACTGTGATGCTTCATTGCCTTTAATTATCGACGAGTCTAAGTCAGAAATACTACAAGTAAAGGAAGAAGGGAATAATCTAGCTCGGCTACAGGATTTAGTCAAAGAATTTGAGATCCAAAAGGAAAGAAATAAAGCTCTAAAACTACAGATTGCTCAAGCAGAAAGCCAAGAAAAACAGTCCAAAGAAAACGCCTCTGATTCTCCAAGTGATCCACAAATTCAAAGTTTCAGAGAGCAACTAAATAATCTGGCGAAAATACTAGCAAAGGAGGTCCCTAAAGCCAATTCTGAAACCGGAATTGAAGGGCTTGCTCTGGACAAAGAGAATTCACAAAACGAATTAATCTCACGGATTAAATACCTTGGTTCAGTTGTTCAATTAACCACGAAGACATGCTACGAGCTTTTCCATAAGAAGTTACTTGAAAAACAAGATGCTTATAACAAATCGCTCCAAAAGTTTGAAATTCACATGATGTCCAATGAAGAGTGCTTTGCCAAGGAGAGAACCAAGCTTATCCTTGAATATGAGCAGAGAATAATGATCGCGAACAACACACAGTTTGAATCAGCCGAGAACTATAATAAGATACTTAAGAAATTGGAGGAGAAACAGAGGGAACTTGATGCTTTAAAGAAGTCAAAGTCACCCAGAAGTGATTCAAAAATTGATGAATCAGTTAGCTCATTAAAAACAGACTTAGAGTTGAAAAATGAGCAGATATTGCTGAAGAATCAGAGGATCGAAGAATTATTGAGAGAGGTTGAATCTTTATCAAAGCAACTTGTGGAGCAAGAATCGAATCTTGAAAATTACAAAGCACAAGTGAAGAAAGATCATGCTGAAGTGTTGAAGAATGTGCACGCATTACATAAAATCGAGCTCGAAAATGCCGAAAATCGAAGTCGGGAGAAGCAGCTTATGCTGGAAAATAGGAATGCTGAATTGCAGAAGTTAAAAAAGAAGAAACTTGAGTTTGAGGTAAAAATCCAAGAAATTGAAGAGATGGTCAGCCTAACAACATCGAAACTCGAGAAAGCCCAAAAGAATAACCGACTCTTAAACGACGAAAATTTGGGCTTGATAAACCGGTTAGAAAATCAGCAAATTGTTATTCAGAACAAAGATTCAGAGATAGCTTCTCTTAAAAAAGTTATTTCGGAGACCGAAGAGGAAAGAAATGCCTTAGGAAAAGACTTGGACCAATTTAGAGATGTAAACGCGCAGCTCAATAAGAAAATACAAACTTTCACTGAGAAAATTCGTCTCTTAGAAAATGAAAGAGACAATCTCAAAGAGAAGATAAACAAGCTCAATTCGAATTTAGCTGCTCAAGAACTGGAGCTTCAAAAGTTACAATGGGAGAACGAAGAAAGAGAGCTTCAACTCACTGAGCGCAGTCGTAATGAGGATAACCTGAAGAAGAAATTCATCGAGCTAGATGTGCTTAGAGCTCACCATGACATGATCACCGAGGAGCTATCAAACGCAAAAAAAGAAATTGAAGGTCTTCGAATGAAATGCGCCGAGCTTCAGGCTGAGTTAGATAACAAGGACAACGAACTTGTAGAACTTCAAGATACAACCAACGCTGAGCGTGATAAAGGGAGAATGGCAAGCCAATCTCTGAGAGACTTGGGTTTGATTAACGAGCAGTTGCTCCTTCAGATGGAAAGAAAAGATGAGCGACTGTCAGAGCTTGAAAAAGAAGTAATGGAATTGCGTTCGAAGTTGCAAGAATCACAGGACAAGCAAGAACGTTTGTCAATGTTGATAATGAATGATCCTGAGAGCGAAAAACCTAAAATAGAACCCTCATTTTCAAAAATATTAGATGGGTCATTCCAGACAGCCAGAGGTGAACAGGAGGATCATCCATTTTTTGAAGAAAGGCTGGCTCTACAAGAGTTAGTCAAACAAAAAGAGGCCGAAATTGAGTCGCTTAGAACCGAGAATACTGAACTTCAAGAAGAAATAGATAGCATTAGATCAAAAGCCAAGACATTCGAAGAGAAAATATTAGAGGCTATGAAGGAAATGAATCTTGCAAGAGAACATATTAGCAATTTGATGAAGGAGCAAGCAAAACTGACATCGAAGGAGAGTCAATTAAAAAGCAATGTATCCTCATTGCAAGAGTTGCTAAAACAGCGAGAAGCAGAAATAGAATTGATAAAACAAGCGAACCAGAATTCACAGAGTATTACGCTAACGATTCAAGAAGATAAAGGTACTCTCCAACAGCAAGCTGATAATTCCCCTGGAGAAAAAATGATCTCCCAACTCGAAAATACAAAGCTGATTGATCTTCTGAGGTAAACATGATAATGACTGATCGATATAACTTAACAAATAAAATTTCAAAGGTTGGAACCCGGGAAGAGGGTCATCTTTATTCCCTTTTCTGCAGGAGTTTTCTGCCCATTGATTACCCACCAGTACTGTGAGGAAGAAGTAAAAAATCTCTTGGCAGGCAATAAAGTCAGTTTCGATGTTCAAACGCTGAAGTCTTACGAAAAAGCCATAAAAAATAATTTTGTACTAGACCTGGCGTCAATTGATCCGAAATATCAGGAGCTGCTTGAGTAACAAACTCATATTATTTTATCCTTGAGATTTAACTGTGTGATGTTTTACGTATAGAGAGCTGACGTTGCTTGTTGTTGGAACTATTAAAAGCATAACACCCAAGAAATCAGAAAATGACTCTCAAACGCTTTACTTTATTTCTTTACAGAGTGTCGAGTATATGCTTGGATTTGACGAAGAGGAGATGATTCTAAAAAATTATGTGTGCTTAGTTTAAAGTTTTTTGAATATATAATAGATGAGAATTCATTATTACCTCTGCTATTTGTTCGATTAATTGTGTCAAACGATCTTAACATGTAAAGGCTTACTTCTTTGAATAGCCCAAGCACTGCTAATATAAATTCATGGCTTGACAGTCTTTGACACTATGTGAGATAAATTAGCAATCAAAATTCTTTTAAAGAAATTTCTTTGTCTATACTGTGAACCATTTAAGTGCTTATCAGAGTTGGTCACAGATATGGACTATGAGAAATATATTGGCCCCTGAGTTGGCAGACTATTGCCGCAATAAAAATACATAGTTAGCAAGACCAGATACATTTTTTCACTTCACCGATAAAACTGTACTTCATTGAAAATTAACGTAAAGATGCCAATGGAATGAATAATGGAATGAATGATAACTGTAATATATTTTGCAGCTTGTTTGATTCACAAATAAAGAATTAAATTTGGATTACTTAATTTGCGTTCAGATTACAAAGCATTGCAAAATAAAGTTTCAGTCATTTTAGTGATTTTCTGGGATTTCATCTAAATCTAAATCTAACAAAGAAGGTTACACTAAAGTTGTTTTTTGCATTTCTATGATGCTTTAGCTTAGATTTTCCTAATTTTATTTTGATTTGAAGACTCGCTGCTATCATTCAATATATTGGGAAATCCTTCTTTTATCGGGCTACAGGAATGACTGCATGATGGCACAAACACACACAAAAGAAGCATCAAACTGTTAACCAGCCTAAGAAGAAAAAATTGAAAAATATTTCTTAGGAGCTCGTTGTTATGACGACGATATTAAAAGCGGCTTCGCGAGTATAAATCTTCAGTTTTCATACTATTTTCGATCAAAATTAATAATTTCCCGATTGCTTCTGCTGGACAAGTCACCGATAAATGCCCTTGAGCTTTAAAATTTATATCAAATTTAACAAAGAAATTCATGAGCAGCTCAATACCCATAGACAAAGAAGAAACCAAAACTTCTGATCCTAAGTCGCTTAAATCGCTTGATACTAAATCGGCTAATCCCACACTGCGCGATCCTAAATCCCCTCAATTGCAGGCTAAATCACCGAAAAGTACCGAGAAGAAGAAGCCAGCCGAGCCGACTATCAAGCCTGCTTCATACCGCCAATTTTTCAGGTTCGCTACAGGCTACGATATCTTGTTAATGACACTCGGAAGCTTGGCGGCTCTAGGGACAGGTGTTGCCATGCCTCTATTCACTATGTTCATGGGAAATTTCTCATCGCAGATTTCTCCTGTGAACTCAATTGACGATGTTTTTGAGAGTGGAAAACAGAGTGGTCTCAGATTTCTTTATGTTGGAATCGGCTCGTTTGTTGTCCAACTATTTACTTACTGCTGCTGGACGATAACTGGAGCACGCCAGAGCCAGCGGTACCAAGAAGAATACTTCAAAGCTATGCTTCGCCAGCAGATCTCCTTCTTCGATACTTCAAATCCGAACGAATTCGCAAGCAAGATGTCAAGTGAAATAAGCCAAATCGAGAAAGGAATAGGTGAAAAAGTCTCCCAACTTTCGTCTATTGTTAGTCTCGTTGCTACAGGCTTTGCAATTGGATACAGCGCTGGCTGGGAACTTTCAACCCTCCTGATAGCAACCACTCCAATATTGATGATAGCAGCAGCTATTTTCATGAGAGGTATAAGAAAGGTAGCCATTGAGAGTGTTCAAGTTTATTCAAAATCTGGAGGAACAGCCGAACAAGCTCTTGGAGCAATGAGAACAGTAGCAAGTCTAACTGGAGAAAATAAAGAGCATTCAGTTTATCAAGCTGCCATGAAGAACGTGAGGAAAACTATGATTTGGCTTGCGGCTCAAGGCGGTGTTGCCTTTGGACTCTTCTGGTTTACCAACCGAGCAACTTATGCCCTTGGATTTTGGTTTGGAGGGAATTTGATCAGCTGGAACCGATATAACGTCATTACTCAGGAAACATGGTCCGTAGGAAACGTACTTACCGTGTTTTTCTCTGTAAGTATTGCATCAGGATCGATAGGCTTCATTGTGCCGAGTTTAAAGGCGGTAACTGAAGCTAGAACTGCAGCAGCAAAAGTCCTAGCTGTCATCGATAAAAAAATCGATTATTCCTATCAATCAGCAGCAGGAATCAAAAAAGATAAACTAGAAGGAGAAATCGAATTTAGGAATGTCGAATTTACTTATCCTTCTCGACCTATCTCTCAGATTTTGAAAGGAATGTCCATCAAATTACTGAAGAATAAGAAGAACGCATTCGTAGGAGAGAGTGGCTGTGGTAAAAGTACTTGCATGCAGCTTCTGGAAAGATTCTACGACCCTGACTTTGGATCAGTCCTAATTGACGGAGTAGATATTAAAGAGTACAACATTGCTTGGTTGAGAAGCCAAATTGGTTATGTCGGTCAAGAACCAGTTTTATTCTCTCGGACAATTAGAGAGAACTTCAAGCTCTCGAAACCAGATGCTACTGATGATGAGATTTGGGCGGCTCTGAGAGAGGCTAATGCTGAAGAATTCGTGAGAGGATTTGAGGAAGGACTAGACACATACGTTGGCAGCGGAGGAGCTGCATTGTCCGGAGGGCAAAAACAAAGAATCGCAATAGCCAGAGTCATTTTAAGAAATCCCAGAATTCTGTTACTTGATGAAGCTACGAGCGCTCTAGACAGAAAAAATGAACTGAAAATTCAAGAAACCTTAGACAAGATTGCTGAAGGAAGAACCTCGATAGTCATTGCCCATAGACTCACAACTATCCAAAATGCTGACAAAATTTGCTTATTTAAGGATGGAGTTGTTGCTGAAGAAGGAACCCATCAAGAGCTCGTTGAAAAACAAGGGCTGTACTATGAGCTCCAAAAAGGACAACTTGCTGTCAAGAAAGATCAACAAGATGAGAACGGAGCACACAGTCCAAACTCTCCGAAATCAGAGGACGACATTCAAGTTCAGATGGAAAAAGCGAATGACAATGAGATTCAAACCGAGAAAGAACAAGCAAAACAGCCTCTAGAAACAAAAGAAGTCAACTTGGGAACTGAAGCTGATTTACTTCCCAAACCTCTCAAAAGAAACACATCTAAAGACAGTCAACCTAAACAGCAACTCAAGAAAAATCCCACTACGGCACAAGCTCCACCCGCTCAGGCAAAAATTAAAGAAGTGAAGAAGAAATTGCGAGGACTTGTCAAACGATTATATCAGATGAACAAGCCAGAGAGAGGGTACTACTTCCTCGGAGTTATCTTTAGTATGATGGATGCGACGATCTTCCCCTTCTTCGCTCTTGTACTAGCAAACATCATGCGAACACTAGCCATTCCAAACAATCCAAACTTCAAAAAAGATTCTGATTACTACTCATTGCTTTTCTTTATCCTCGGTCTCTGCTCGATCGTAACTTACAGTTTAAAGCAGACATTCATGAGTATTGCAGGAGAAAAATTGACAGAGCGGGTTAGATGTATTACTTTTGAGAAGATGCTGAGAATGCACATTGGATGGTTTGATGATCCGAAGAATCTTCCAGGAACATTAACAGCGCGTTTGGCTGTAGATGCTGCTTCCGTTAATACATTGACTACTACAGCGCAGTCATCGGTTTATCAAGCATTTGCTTCTCTCGCTACTGGTTTGGCTATATCTTTTAGCGCAAGCTGGGCTCTGTCTTTAATAGCCCTCGGTGCAATTCCATTTTTTGCGATCGTTGCTATCCTTGCCACTAAAAGTGCAATGAAATCGGCTCAGATTTCGACCAAAGCTCTAAAAGAATCTGGTCAATATCTGAGCGAAGCTCTCTGCAATATTCGAACAGTTGCAGGATTGTGCGCGGAAGATGAGTTCCTCAAAATTTACACTTCCTATGCCATCAAGACTTGCGAGTCATCAAAAAAAGAAGGAGTTATTGGAGGTACACTTCTCGGTCTAAAACAATTTTGCTTATACGGGTTCTTTACATTGCTGTTTTGGGTAGGCACAGTCTTTATTGTGAAAGAATGGATCGGATATCAAGATATGTTCCAAGCTACCTTTGGAATCATGTACTCTTTCTTTGAATTGATCAATCTTGGCCGATCTGCTGGGGATATAGGCAGAGGATATGCAGCTGTTGGGTCACTTTTCGAAATTATCGATGGAAAAAGTAAGATTGATTACAAGGAACCTACTGGTAACTTGAAGACTCCTATTATTGGCAACATCGAGTTTAAGAACGTGAAATTTAAATACCCAACGAGAGAAAAGATCATATTTGATGGCCTCAGTTTCAAAATTAACGCGAAAACTAAGGTCGCTCTTGTGGGCCCAAGTGGATGTGGAAAATCGACGATTATGCAATTGCTACTTAGATTCTACGATGTAGATGAAGGAGAAATTCTCATCGATGGAAAAAACATCAAAGAGTACGACCTCCATCACTTAAGAGACAGTTTCGGTTTTGTCTCTCAAGAACCTTTCCTCTTCAATGGAACAGTTGAAGAAAATATCAAGTAACCTAAGTTTTTGCCCAAATTGTTTATTAACTTGACCAATCCTCCTAGATATACACGACCAGATGCAACCAAAGATCAACTACGCAAAGCTGCTGAGGATGCAAACGCTCTCGGCTTCATTGAAAACAATGAATTTGGTAATCATTACTCAATTTTTCAAATTATGTAATCGTTTTCTTCTATTATTTAGAGACCGGAGTAGCCACAAATGCCGAAGAAGAAGAAAAAATGGGCACAGGATGGGGTAAGAAAGTAGGCTCAAAAGGGAGCCAAATTTCAGGAGGACAGAAGCAAAGGATTGCAATCGCTCGAGCCCTTATCAAAGACCCACCTGTGCTTCTTCTCGACGAAGCAACAAGTGCACTTGACTCCAAGGGAGAAGCAGTCGTCCAGAAATCGATTGACAAAATTTTAATGGACTCCAACAAGACATCCATCACCATTGCTCACAGAATTCCTACGATTAGGGATTCTGATGAAATTCTTGTTTTTAGCGAAGGAAAAATTATCGAAAGAGGCAACTACCAGCAACTAACAGAGCTTGGAGGACACTTTTATAAGCTTGAAAAAGGGCTTTAATAGACAACAATATGAATATAGTCCTGTTTCGTCATTAGCAATTTTAGAATGTTAACAGTTCTGGATTCATAATATGAGATCAGTATGAATCAAGCGATCAAGGCTTGGATAGGTTCACCTGCATCGCTCAATATGTTCGGTTTTACATACCTTGTTCGATCATATTTATAAAAAAAAAATATAAAAATCTAAAGAATGACTCAACTCGCATATCCAAAAACAACAAAGGATAACAAAATATAGATGTTTCTCAGCAAAAAGAAGCTTAATGATGCGCTGAAATTGGAACTGAAGATATGGCAAGAGAATAATACACAAAGCTTTCTAAGTGAAAGAGACAAGGTTCCTAAGAATGTATCATAAACAATAAAAGCAAAGAAGATAGATTTTATCATGCAAAAGTATCTCTGAAATTAGTCATGAAAGTAAGCATATCTGTTAACCAACTTAATTAATCGATAATTCTTCATCAAAGTTACTATGGTATCGATGGCAAATGAATTTTTTTGGCTTGAAACTTCAGAAGTCAAAATAAATAATGGGTGATAAATAAGATCTCTCTATCTCTGAATCATATTTGTGGATATAAACAATGTGCTAAAATAGTGGTAATAAGAAATTCTGAGGATAGAAATATTTTGCTAGGTATTGGAATGATACGAAGGTTTAGCATCATGCTCGACAAAGGTTTGAGAGATTACCTTCGCGATATTTCCACTCAGTAATTCTCTCAGCCTCTCATGCTCTGATTTTAAGTTTCTAGCATCATTCTCTGCTAATCTGAGTTTTTGGTCAGATTCACTGAGCTTATCATATAAATCCCTTCTTTCTTGGTCCCACCTTTTTTTGTCTTCTGCAGCTTCGTATTTGATTCGTTCCAGATCCTCCTTGTGAAGACCGCGTGTCCTCTCGAGTTCTCTTTTTAAGTCCTCAATCGTGTTTTCCAAACGGTCGATTGTAGTTTCCCTCGCAATTATATCTTGCTTAGCTCTCTCTGCTGTAGAAACATTTTCGTTCACCTCCTTACGAAGTCTATCATACTCTCCCTGCCATCGTTTCTCTTCGCTCATTTTAGTCGTTCTCTCTTCCAACAGAGCTCTTTCGAGTTGTTTGATCTCTTTTAGCAAATCTTCATTTTCGAGTTTCAGTTGGTCTCTTTGAGTTTCCACAGTTTGCAGATTCCCTTCAATGATTCGAATAGCTCTTTGACCTTTGTCAAACTCTTCTGCTCTTATTAGACTCTCAAACTTCTTAAGTTCTTCAATGTGGTCTTGATGCATCTTCTTAATAACTTGATCTCTGTTTAGTAGCTCTTCTTCCAAGAACGCAATTCTCGTTCCACAATCCTTGAGTTGAGCTTCCCAATTTTGTCCTTTGATCTCCCAGCTTCTCACAATTTCTTTGACATAATTATCATTTGATTGCGACATCCTTTGAAACTCTAATCGCATGAGCTCAATCTGATTGGTTAGTTCCGTTGTATGATTTCCATTCTGGTATTCGATTTCCTTTATTTTAGTTGTATAATGTTGCTCAATTCTCTTTATTTCTTCTTGGAGCCTGGTATTTTCTGTTTGTAAGTAGGCTTTGTCTTGCGTAAGTAACTCGACTTTTAATTTCAAATCCTTGCATTCTATATCCGTCTTGGTCAGGTTTTCAACAAGCTGAGTGCAGTCATGTTGTAATACTTCTCCTTCCTTTTTTGCTTTGTCAAGAGCTGCGGTCTGGCTCTGTAAAGCTTGATCAAGATGTTGAGTAAGATTTTGCTCTTGTAGTAGAAGGTTCTCAAGTTCTTGGATTCTCTGTGCCATTTTTGAATGAGCTTCGATATGACTTTGATATTTGGTATGAATTTCTGCTGCTTCCTGCTCGTACCGAATTTGTATTATTTTGAGGTCCTGATACGGATCATAATTTTGAAGTTGAGGAGACTGAAGCGACTTGTTGACACTAAGAAACCCTTGGGAGGTCGAAAAGCCGACTTGAGTGTTTTTTTGAGATTGGATTCCAGTTGCAGATAGCCGCTGAGTGTTTTTCTCATCAATATAACGGCTTTGATTTAAGTTAGATAACCCTGGATTCACCAGAACTCGAGCTGTAGAATCAATTTCTTTAAGAAGTGAAGAATTCTGCAGAGGCTGAATGTTTGCAGAATTTATGTTTTCTTTCATCCTCTGAGTTGAGGAGTCTTGGACTATCAACATGTCCTTTCCATCACCTAACTTTTGGCTACTAGCCATTGGATTGTTTGGACTGAGAAAGGACCTTCCAAGTTGTCTAGGACCTTGAGATTCAGTGAGTTGAACAGGTGGGCTTACTTCAACACCCTCAGTTTTATTCACATATTGACTAACAGTCGGCTGGAAAAGACCGAAGAACTTCTGTCCTGATTGGTTGGGTGTTTGCTGCTGTTGTGGCAGCTGTTGGTAGTATAAGAACGAATGAATCTCATCAATGATATCTTCTCTAACTTTATTTCCGATGAGATCTACAAGTACTTTCTTTCCTTTCAATTTCAAAGTTGTCAGGACGAGTTGAGCTGCTTCATCTCCTAGCTCATTCCAGCGGAGATCAAGAGATTCCAGTGATTCACTGTCTCTGATGATAGAAGCTAAAACTGAACCATCGCTCGGTCCTAGCTTATTGTTTCTTAGGTCGATGATTTTCAGTCTTTTTGAACAGCGGACAAGTTCATGAAGTGCTTCAAGTCCTGAAGGATTGTTGCCGATTAGATTCCACTCTGCTCGGAGAGTTTGTAGGTCAGATAATGACTTCAATCCATCACAAATGATGGCAAACCCTTCTCCGGTGAGATTGTTGCCTCGAATTTCGATAGAAGCATAATGAATATGCTTGGTTAAGAACTCACTCACGATCGCGGCGCCTGCATCCCCGATGAACTGATCTGATAATGAGAGATTGTTTGAAGTTCGCTGAGCTTGGAGAAGGTTCTGGATTTTAGTATTATCGTTCGTCATGGACTCATCAAGGAATCGTAGACTAGAGAGAATTTGAGATCTCTTTGTATCTGATGGAGTGCCGAAGTTCATCATTTGCTATTATTTCCAAAATCCAAAATTTGAATTACTAACTGAAATCTGTTTGATGAAAGAAAATTATTTTTTCAGGCGTTATTAGAGGCAAATATATATAACTCAATGCCGACGCAAACAGCCAACAACTATCATCACCTTGAAATTTTCACAGAGCAATTCCTGGGTCTTTGCTTTAATTTGGTGATAAGTTTAAGGAATCTATCTCTTTGAAATATAGTCAAGTCGATATTCCCACGTTATTCAGTCATTATTAATCAGAAGCCATAATTTGGAGATGTAAGAATAAGTCGAAAAGAACTCCTGTATATGGATCTTTCAAGTCAAAGCGCACAGCGTAATGCATTGACGTTTCAAGTTCCTTTGAGGGTTTTGAAAGTTTATTGCTTGCTCAAATGTGCCTCTTTCAAAACTAAAATTGAATATTGACCCGAAAGAGAGAGAGTAAAAGATACTCGACTGCTAAGTATTTGGACTGAATGATATGTCACGAGCTTAACAATCGCGTTCAACCATTTTCTATAACTTCTATTCCAAATGCTACTCTAATAATATAGGTCACTACAGCTCTCTCTTACAATAGTTATAAATCCAAGGAATTTACTGAGGAGGATGAGTCGTTTTCAGTTAATTCGAGATTTTTGGCTCTTCAAAGAGCTGTTATGACGCTTTTTACGAAAATATTCAAGGAGCAGCTCTTGAGCCAGACTCCCAGGTTTATGTTTGTTTAAAAAAAAAACACTGTTAATTAGCTGACTTACATTAATCGATCGATCTTGAATCGCTTCAGATTTAAAAATTCCATTTCAGTAGTATTAAAGGGAACCTCAGTTGGAAGAATCATTAATCTGAAGCGGCTATTGATTCACTAGGAATCTTTAAAAGAATTTGGGCTACCCTTAAACAACATTTTGATCAACGAGGAGCATATCACCACTTATGAGCTTTTATGAAATCCAAATTAAACATTTTTGTATTCATAAGTCAACTTGAGTTCTTAGGATTATAATCAAATTAACTTGAGTTTATACCCTGCTAAATACTAATCAAGAGAGAGCCAATGTCAGAATTTCTTAAAGAAGGCTTCAATGCAAGTGTGTCCCGAAAATCCAGTGGAGCGCACTCAGATGCAACGCTAGACAGGCGATTCGAAAGAAAAGAACTCCCCCTTGAATTCGAAGAAAAACTTCATTCAAAAGAATCAGATCAACCAAGGATTCAGCTTCAGCAAGCACAACACTTGACTTTTGAGGCGCCACAATCGTACGTGTGTGAAGTTTGCAGTCGTGTCTTCGTTCAAAATTCGAATCTTAAAAGGCATATGCTCGTTCATTCTGGAGAAAAGCCTTTTACTTGCAAGGAATGCGGAAAGGATTTTACTACAGCTTCGAACCTGAAGATGCACAACGAAATCCACAAAGAAAAGGATACTCGCAAGAGACATGAGTGCGAAAAATGTGGGAAGAAATTTCTGTATAAATGTAGTCTCGTCAAGCATCTCAAGAAAAACCATTTAACCTCAAGCAAGACCAATGATTCTGGTCTTGAGACCACGAGAAAAATAGTTAAAAAAGATGTTAGTTTACCTCCAGCTACCACAAGCAACTCAAAACCAGAACAAATTTTATCAAACCAAATTGCCTCAACTGACGACATTAATAGCAGAAATCTCTATCAAGCTCTCTTATTCAATGAGTTGATGGCTTCGCAGTACCTGAACCAGAGCTTACTGTCATTTAATTTAAATTTGGCTGCTCAAAATCTCCCTCAGCTCGTCTTGCCTTCGGGAAGCGATCGTATAAATAACTTACTCAGGCTTTATCCATCTCTCAATAACACGAATTTATAATATTTCGGGAACTGGAAAATAATTTTCAAGGTTCATATTGAAAAATAATTATTATATTGATTCTTAATTGATAATTTTTCTTCAAGGATTGAGATAATCAAGTATTAATTGTACCTGTCGCACCTACCTTTATCGCTTTATTTAAATTTCTAACAGCTCGTTTTGAACACGTTTTTGCTTATTTTTTTATTTCTCATCATGAAAGGAGTGCTATATTCCAAAAACCTAGTATTCACTACAAACGTACAGTGCTTTGCTTGGAAAGTGTTATCTATTACTTTGACTCTGATTTCTCTTGCAGATCAAAGCCAAAAAGAGGCACAAACAATATTTTTCTGTAAATTCGAGCAAGAGAAAGTTCACCCCCGTTTGTTAATATTTACCACAAGCTATTATTACCATCAAGAGGAGAGACCGGGGAAAGTAATCTCTAAGAAAGAGGCTCAAAGAAGGAGGGAGATGGTGAGGGAATTTCTTTCCATTTTGAAACAATTTTCGGCTCCGTAGGTCACTTGGCATTTCTTCCCATAACTGTTTTCATCTGAAGAGTTGTTTGAAGTGTGTGAGAAATATGGAATAAGCCCCAAAGAGTTTCACTTTGTCCACGCAAGTATTGATACAAGATCTCAGATGTCATTCTGTACGATTCAAAATCATAGTAAAAGATGATCCTTAAATTTTTTGATCAAGTTGACGATTTACCTCATCAATGTGGCACAAATGTTTTTCGTCGCGGAAAATATCTATTGAAAGAGTACGAAAGGAACATAATAAAAATGGAGATGCCAATTTTACTGACTTGAAAACAGTGTATTTGTGATATGCCAAATTCTTTTACACATCGGAAACGCGCTATAATTCGTTCCGAATAAGAACACCGATTAATTGAACATTAAGAAATTTTGAAAAAGAGCGTGAATTACAGTCATACAATCACTCTTACAACTCCCAAAGAAGAAGACATCAAAGCAAAATGATTTTTTTCAATGTGTAAATAATAGAAGGGAGAATACTTCCCATCAGACATTCATTGTTTGAAATGCGAAAACACACAAGTTTTTAAATTTTCAAACGCCGCTTGAATCATGCTTTTAACATAACGCCAAGCTGAAAAATAAATAAATACCGGCTAAAATCTAAAAACGGTTGAATCAAATCAATTTTGATCTATTCACTATCGCTTTTATCCAGCGCTAACTCATTTGAACAAATGGCAAACCTGTAAGAGTTATCAAGAAGATTGTGTTTCCTTTTTTCAATTGAGTTTCGCTCCACTTATTACAATTTTGTCACTTGATCGATTCAGTCACTATAGATCTGAAATCTTGCTATTTGCTAAAAAAATTCCTTTATCCATCGCCATTTCACGAGAAAAGCTAGAAGTTGATCACGAGTTTTGTAATAACCCCGAATTTTTATATCAGTATTTGTCTTACTAAGCATTTATTACAATTTAAGCAATGTACCCATGCTTTTGGCGATAGCAAAATTCAAAAATTAATTCTCAAATTAACCATGAGTAAATCGTTTGAATAAAATTAAACGGTAAATTGTTTATCCGTTTATATTACTAACTGTAGCACCCATAAAGTCTGTCCTGAATGGGCAGAGATAATAATAATACCTAAAAAAGAAATCAAGTCATCAACACAAACTTAGAAAATAATCGATGCAATTCGTGGTCCCATGCAAAATTACTCCTTCAACTGCAATTCAGATGCAGACTCAACTTTCAAACTTAATAGCAATCCAAAACCTTCAAGAGTACCTCAAGTATCTTATCTTAACGACATCAATTGAGCCCCAGGCTATGAAAGCCCCTGAAAAAATCGCAGATGATATGACTCAGCAGTCTACACCCCAGAAACAAGACTCAACAAATATAATGATGGTTGAAGAAAAACAAGAAATATGTACCGAAGAAAAAACTCCTACCTTGGGCTCAGAAATTCATAAATCATTGAAGAACACCCTTTCTACGAGGGATTTAAAAAGAAAGAAGTCCCAGAAGCTCTTTAGCCTTATGCTGAAGAAATGCTACATCCCTAAAACTTCAAATTCACAAGAGGAGACTTCCGAAAGAACGAATGAAATTCAAGACAAACTCAGCGTGATTCCTTTACTTAAAAGGAGTTTTAAAGAGTAAACTATCTTTTAGTTAAACTTTTTATAGTAACTTCTTTCGTTTAGAAAAAACGTTGTTTGTGGCCATCCTTGGAGAGATCATTACGCCAAAGGTCTCTGCAGCTGTTGTTATTTAAAGTTTGGAAGAACGAAGAAACCCTGGAACTGTAATCATGAGAAGCTTTATGCACTCGGGCTCTGCCAAAAGTGTTATGCTGCTAAATACAATATGGTACATTTTATTTCTCTTTTTAGTGAGACTTATAATTTCAAATAGAAAAAGAAACAAGTCGAACCAGAGACATGCAATAATGGAGAACAGCAGATAACAAAGTCAACAATGGAAGTGGAAAAAATCAGAACGGAAGCAAAAGAATCGGAACCAGTCGTCAAAATTGAAACGATAGTCTAGGTCTCTTGATCCTAGGCATTGTTCTTTTTTCAATATTGACAGAATCATGATCTCAAACTGGGATGAGAACTTAGGTCTTTTATCTGCAAGTGTAAATTTCGTCTTTACACTCTCAAATTATTTATCAAAAATAATTGTGTGCATGGATGCATTAGAATTTTTTCATTTCTCTTTTATTATTCGAAACTCTCCAAAACAAAAAATTAAAGGATTCAGCTTTTGAGAACACAAATTTTCTGTTAAAAAAGTTCTCTTTTAAGCTCTATAGATGACATTTTGTTACAATAACGATGAAATGTACAAGATTTATGATTATAGGGATTTTGACTAGCAATGCGCCGGATTGTAAGGAATGGAGTTTCCGATTAAAAAATATTTTCCTAGCAAAATCTCGATCCCTACAATCAAGTCCGAGCAAAGGTGCTCTCTCCATTGAGTTTTTCATCAACTCACTCTTAGCGTTCTACGGAAATCTCTCTCTTTTTTTCACTAGTTTTTCCTCTTTTTTTAATCCAATAACGGCAAGTACAGCATCCTTTTTATTCCCCCAAGAATCAAAACTTTGCTCTGTCGAACATTCACTCAGATCTTGATACGTTAATTTTTCAATCAAATTCAAAAAATTTTCACATAGTCTAAATTTTTTTAGGACTTTACCCTCACAGTCTCCCACTCTCGCTTTTCTATCATCCAATAATTCGAGTTGCTCTCAACTGTACCGGACTTTGAAAAAAATAAATAAATTGCAACATTCTAACTATGAATGTTTGTTGAAGAGCTAAACTCCACTAAAGAAGACTAATTGAGCCTAAGTTTGAGCTGGAAAAATTAATCAAGAGCTATTCGTTAGTCTTTTCGCTGTTGAATAAAGAAAGCTGCCTATTCTCAATTAAACAATTCGAGATGTTTATATTCTAATCCAACGAATTTCAGGAGTAGAAATCGATGTCCTCGATATTTTGAGATTGAGTTCGATTTGATTAAATAGGTCATAGTATTAATTTTTTGCTCTAATTTCTGAGAGAATAGCACTCTAATTAGAACTGAGGTAGTATTATAGAGTTCATAATTATATTTTGTAAAAAAAGACCGGGAATTAATTTCAAGATGAGCGAAGAAATGCGGGAACTCAAACACGACCTTTCTAAAATTTTTGTCCAGGATGGATTTGACACCCTTACGAAGGCAAGTGACTGCGGGTTAATCGATTTTATGAAAAATGACTTCAAGCACCATCCTCCGACTTCCAATCAGGAGTTGGTCAAGTACCAGCCCTCTAAATCGTGGAACGGCAAGATGAGCAGCCTAGACATCAAAAGTGTCTTTAGCAGCGGTGTCATTGCTTATAATATCAGTCAAGATGAGCTATGCGAAGGGAAAATGGTTCAAGATCCTCGGTTAGACGATCCTTTCGGCATGAACGAAAGCAGCATGTCGAAAATGTTCAGTGTTAATCACAGCAATGCGGTCGGGCAGTCCTTCAATCAACAATCATCCACGAAGGATGGCTTAGATTCACTAGTCAGAGATTTTGATTACGAAAGAGGGCCTAACAGAGGATATTCAAGTCCAAATATCGACGAGAGAGACCCATTTAATTTCGATGAATATGGTGAGAACAGTCTGAGCCGCATGTGGGGAGAGAGCTCCTCTTATCCTGCAAAGAAAGGAGATTTTGAAGATTCCTTCGACTTTGAGAAATCACATTCTAATAAGAAAGATGAAGAAAATATTTTTTCAAGTTTCTCCAGGCCTCAAGACAGATTGCCACGACAATTCAATTCAAACGAAGGACTATCTCAACCTGGTGAGTCCCAAAGCAACCCCACTCAAGATGACAGTTCTGCTCCCGTGATTGAGTCAAGCAAAAGGAGTAGAAAATTACGAGGAATCCCAACAGAGAAAATGCAGGAAGAAAAAAGTCCAAAGCCATCCATGCAAACGAGAGGTGATATTGCTACCGGGAATTATAGGTCTCGAGTGAGTTCAACACCGGAAATCGAAGATGGAGATGACGATGAAAAAAGTGGGAAAAGAGGGTCAAATGGCTTGCGAATTATCAGTAGAAGAGTAGTGGAAATTTTAAATGAGAAACATGAAACTTCATTTACCGATGTTGCTGATATCTTGGTAAATGAAATGAAAAAAAGAGCCCGCTTTTTAAAACAAGATTCGCTGGAGAAAGAAGAAAAAAATCTGAAAAGAAGAGTGTATGATGCTTTGAATGTTTTGATTGCTTCCGGAGTCATTGAAAAGGTAAAGAAAAAAGTGATCCTTAAAGAAAAGCAAAATGGTATCAGCAAGTTAAGTCGCTACCATCAAATAAGTGCACAAACACAAGAGAAAATTAAAATTATTAAAGAGCGAAGAAAACAAAAGCTAGAAGAACTACAAGAGCTTATCTCTAAGAACTTAGCCGTTAGCAATGTAATACAAAGAAACAAGAAAAACAACTCTAAAACTCCAAATCCCTCGAAAGCTGGCTCAACTGTCAAGACAAGTAATAATCAGCTTAAATGCTCTCCATCAGCAAAGACCACCACTTCTTCGAACGAGAATTCAAATTCGAAACCAGAATCTCTGGAAGGTGAATTACAGCAGGCTAATGAATGCTTTCATTTCCCACTTCTATTCATCAGCACAGCAAAAAGACCAAGCGCTGGCAATTCCAAAGGAGGCGAGGAAAAAGTTGAGTTTAAATTTGAAACCTCTGCTGGTTGTAAGGAGATGCTGATTGAATCGAATAGACCTTTTGAGGTGCTAGGTGATATTGATTTTCTACTCAAGATGAACTTTCAAAAAGTGGCAAAAGAATCTTTTTCAAAGTACCTGAAAAAGGACCTTTTGAAGTATCTCCCGAAAAATTACTTCAAATAGCCGACCAATCTAACATTGGTCGATATCTTGTTCAAGATTACATAATTAACGGATTGAATCACCTAACTTTTTTTTGATCCTCATTTTTCCAATTTTTAAACTTCGGAGATGTTAATTATATATATGTATGTATCTCACTAAGGCATCTATCAATTATTAGATTATTTGGTCAAAACTATCTATTCATGCTTAAAACAGATCGTAATACATTGTAAGAATAAGAGCAACTCGAAAACAAAAATGAAATTGGCAATCAGGAAAATGCTTTCTGTCAATTTTCATTTCACTGTGGAAAATTTTAATAATCATCAATAGTGATTTTATGCCGAATTGAATAAGAATTCACTTGCCTTAGAATTCATTTCACAAAATTTTAGCTGTCATAAGAACGGAGACAAACTGATTATCACACGTCAAGTACATTAACAATTATGGTTCATCTGTGTTGTTTAGATTACAACTTTGACTTCTAGTGCTCCGATTATACGACTTGAGGAGAGATTTTTCGAGCTCTTCATATTTTACCTAAGCATATGTCTTGTAAAATTGGAATTCAGTCAGTTTGGTATAAGAAACTTCGAGAATTCTCTTGACGTTTCATAAATATCTTCCAATTTCAACGAACAGATATTCAAGTTGAAAGAATTTTCAGAAAAATAATTTTGTTAATCAAGCGAGAATTTGTCCATCTTTATGGGTGCTTTATTGTTGCGTGACTGCTGCAAATGTCAAAACTCAACAAGCTCAACGAAAACCACTACGAATCTTTCAAAATGTGCACAATCAAGGGTATTTAGACTAAATGAGTCGAAGTCATTATCAACACGAAAGAAATTTCCGGTATTTGACTCAACACAACATTATAGAGAAAACTTTTTGTTCAATAAAATATTTTTCACTGATATCGGTGAGTTTTCAACGGCTGAAGGAATTAAAGATTGCAAATCTGAGGACCTTTTGTAAGAATATAACTTTTACTTGTAATGATATGAGTTTATATTAATACATCATGTATATTGATTATATTGCAATAAATTGATATTCTTTGTCTGTGTGCAGGTGTCACTGGTCTATAAATATCACTACTGAATGAGAAGAAATATACCTTTTTTTCTTTCTCCAAAGATAATCAAAACATCTTTTATGGTGAAGTACATCTCAGACTATTGTTCTTCGGTTTAGTTTATGAGGGTAGACCTTGAAATTAGTTATGATGACCCTCGATTGTTTGAACACGAGAAACCGCTTAATAAGAGTAAAATACATTTTTCACCATAGAACCGAATGGTTCTACAATTTACAAAAACGAACTTAAATGGGGAGAAGGCTACTGATACAGAGATTTGACACTCGAGTTTCAAACTTATGGAGAAGAAAGTAAGTACATTTTTTGGATAATTTTCCAAGAGAAATATCTTTATAAGAAAACCTCGCTCGCCCCCTCACGATAAAAAAATTCGGCTTTCATAGTGACCCAAATGCTGATTATGGATGCTTAGAATCTTCAAAATCAGGTTTAATGATGAAGAAAACTTCTCGCCTTAAAGAGAGTGAGTTCTTGATCGCTGAAAACATAACGCTACAATTTGCTTATTTTACAGCAGTAACTTTGTGAACTGATTTCTGAATCTAATTATTTTAAGATAAGTATTTGCTGGTAGTACATTGTTCAGTTCGAGTAATTATTACATATCACAGGTATATATGATTATATTCATGGGATAATTGACAGGTAGCAAAACAAGATCGATAGGTCATTTATTGATTGGAGGCGATTTTATGTGGCATCGACCCCATAAGAGTCAGCAATTTTTTTTATTTCAACCAGTAATTTACTTCCACAAAAAGCAAGACGTTACTCGAGCTTTGTCGGATTGAATTTTTTTTCACTACCGAGTAAGAAGAGCAAGCTCGGGTTATCAACATAGATACAATCGTCTGTCTCTTCGAATTTATCCAAGTCAACTATTTACCAGAATTAAGTGGAAGAATCGGGTAGAAAGTGTTACTGAAGTTTAATGTTTTTCTATTAGTCCCAGCCCCAAAGCATCTTTTTTGTTGCATGGCTTGGATCCTTCTAGACGATCTTACTGGGGTCAAAATTTTTTCCTTTCCTAATATCACACGAAGGAATTGTTTTAATACTATGGAACCATTTTTTGGATAAAAACTACCATATTTCTTCTGCAGTTTTTTTGTTGCGCTGAGTATTTCGTAAATGATTATGGAGCCCAGCTGATCCTAATCGGAATTGAGTAAAATCAGATGCGTAGTCAAATACTTCTTCATGAGCTTTCTTCAGAAAATCGGAGCAAGCAATTCTTGCCTCGCCCTCGGATGATTTGTTCAATTGTTTTATTTTTTTGGTTGGATGTCCATCTTGAACCTCATTATGATAATCATTAGATTCCATTTTTATCCTTGAACGCTTGCGATTATTAGTAATAGTGGTTATTTTATCTTCATTCACACTCTTTGACTCAATTTTTAGGTCGGCAGCATTTGCCTTTGATTTATTTCCATGCATCTGCTCATGCTTTTTGGTTTCCATCCCTTCGTTTCGCATTGAATGGTTTCTTCTAGTGTTTTTGATTTTCGATAAGGTAGGAGTCAAGAGGATGTCTGATTGGTCAAGGTGCGGAAGTTTAAGAGCTGAAGAGAGGAAAGTGCAATTTTCTTCGGTTTTAAAACTATCCTCCGTTTCTACACATCTCTCTAAACGGTTCAAGAGAGTCCCTAAGGGTTCATTCTGAGATAAGATAATCTCATAAAGTCGATATTCTTGTTCATTTATAGCTGATGTATTCATAGGGAGGGAATTTAATAGAATGGGTCTCGGCTAGAAATTTACCTTGTAGTTTTTGTATAACTCATCAAAAAGGTCCTTGAAATTTTCCATTTGATGAAACTGGCTGTTTACTGCACTACAGACATCCAAACCTTCTTGCTTTTCATCGCAAATCATAGTCGCATGCCCATCAGCCGGGCCAATGTTATTTCTCTCAAGCTCACTGTGATCTCTTGTTGTCTCCAATGAATCTAAAACTATCACTTTTTCACGTATTTCCCCTGCTTGTATAGTGCTGATAGCAACGCCCTTTGCTTCTTCATCTTTTGATTGCGGATCCGGCAACCCCTCCTGTCTCGTTGTCGATTGAAAAATCGTATCAGTTCCAAGGAAAGTTTCCAATTTATTATTGAGAAGAGGAGAGGTGTCTTCTTGATAATCATTCTCCTTCTTGTTTGATCCTGGTTTCAATTTTATCATTAATCGATCAAATAACCCGGTGCAAGTTTCCTTACCTTCACAAGAATCTTCTTTGAGATCATGCGCCACAACATCTTCTATTTTATCCAATTCCGCTACATTTTTGATACATTGATCAGTATTGAGGGATTGTAGTTCTTGAGGACATGGGTCGAATTTGTTCAAATCACTATTTTGAGATTTTGGAGTCTTCTTGTGATTTTCTGTGGGTTTATTGGTTGCTCTCGGTGTAATTTTATGGGCGGGAAGAGATCCTGAAGAAGTGTTGATGTTGTTCTTTGATTTTAAAGGCGTCTCTTGTCGATGAAATTTTGTCGTATTAGCGTTATTTGAATCATGAGTGCCTTTAATCTTTTTTGTATTTATGGGGGAGTAAAACGGTGAAGATTTCTTGGATACTCCACTATTTCTAGCTGGTATCTGATGAAGAATATTTTCTTTATTAGCTGGTAGTTTTTTAGCCACATCAACAGGACTCGGAGAGCTATCATTTTTCTGATTATTCCTATTATTGTTGGTGCCGAGAAATGTTCTATTGCTTCTTAACACATTCTGAAAGCGTGCTGGTTCCTGATTTAAGACCGCTTTTTTAGCTTCTAAACTTTTTTTCCTTTCTCTGTAAGCTACTTAAATAAACCTGAATTCAAGATTTTTTACTCTTGCCATCGCTCAAGGAGCTCTTTTCTTGTCATCTGAGATTTTGTGCAGCTGCTTTTATCTTGCACCTGATCCGGTTCTCCTCGAGAGACTTCTTGATTCGTTTCAGTTGTCAACAAAGTTGGCTGCATTATCACCTCGAAATCTCCTGCAAAACTTTTTTGAATTTTTTACTGTTAATTTAACGAGTCTAACCTAAAGCACAAGAATTAGAATTTCAAACGAGGTTTGCCAACTTTATTCGATCTATATGTGTGTCCAACTAATTGAGCTAAAACTAAAATTAAAGAGATTAAGCTTGTTTATAAGGCAAATATCGAGTGCTTATTTCAAAGGTAATGTATTTTCAAAATTTATGTAAAGTTTCTTTTCTACTGTGCTTTTTTCTTCTTTTTCTCTTCTCGAATTTTGTCGTATGTTGATTTGGGAGTGTCCAAAAGTTTGGTAAAAGCTATTTCAATTGAAACAGGTCAAGATGAGCATGCAGTCAAAAAGTTACCGAAATAAAGCCCGCAGATAACGGCAACGATCAAGACGAGAACATATGCCAAAATATAAGCGCCAGGGAGGTCTCTCGTTGAAAATCCGAAAATTCTTGGTTCTGGGTCGATGATTTTGGAGCTTCGAGCCTCTTCATCACCTTCATCATCTTGATATTGTTGTTGCTCACCCTGTTGCTCTCTCATTTGCTTTTCAAACTCCTAATCAGCAAGTTTACATCACATTTGATCTCCCGAATGATTTAGTACCTCGACGTATTCCACCAATCTCTTTTCATCAGCGGTAAGTTCCAGATCTAAATCTTCGTCTTTGTACTTCTCATAATCGAAGTTTGTTATGTATTTAAAGCTTTCAATATCAAATTGTCTGGCTTGAAGCAGTTCCATTATCTTTCAAACAAGAGAAAATGTTGTTAAGCCCTGCGAATTATGTTAGTAATACCTTCTGACTTTCGTGATACTGGATCTGTCCAAAGCAATTATACATATATTCACCAACCATTTTGTTATATATCTCTTTCGCGTTGGCCCTGCCTTTGAAAATCTCTGTTAATTCTTGGTTTTGCGAAGAGAACTCATGTCGATGAAGCAAAATACAAGCCACGAGGTTTGCTCTGTAAATCTCCTGTTGATTGGGTTCTTCTTGACCTCCAAGCTTATAGTCTTCCTCTGCTTCACGAGGTGGAGGAGTTCTGTCATAAGTTTGATCATCCTCGTCATCATTCTGTGCGCCTATCCAACATTAATTGAACTATCATTTGGAGATGCTGAATTTACGAGCGAGGAAAGCCGAAAATGCCAAGATCAATACGAATAAGAGTGCTAGCTTCTTTGCCATAAGATCTACTTTTTGGGTTTTGGAAATTATAATCTAAACTGATCGAATTTAATTAGACACGCATTTATTCTCACTAAAAGCCCATGAAGCCGGGAAAAAACGAGTATTCAGCTATTCTCATATAGATTCCATAAAATGATTCAGCCTATGCCGACAGCCATTCAGGATTCAAAATCAGTCCTTCATGAAATTAAAATGAAAGGAAATGGAATATGGGAGGCAGCCTGTGCAACCGAAGACTCATTCTTAAGCTTAGTTATTCTTTTAATTTTCTTCATCAAATTTTATTTCTTTTTAAAGAAAAGAAAACTTCTTCTCTCTTTGATAAACATGTGAGACCACCTGTTCGATACCAGTGTTGCTAAAGAATAATGATACCTTCATCATGTCTAAGATAAGAAAACATCACCAATATATCTTCATCATTCTAATAATCTTCTTCTTCAGCACTATTTATCTGGTGCTCAGATCGCTTAAAGCTCCTTCCATAAAATTTCATCTTCTCTCGAGACTCAAAATCTTAGTCAGAGAGGAAAAAATTATTTCTATTGCTTTCTTATCGCGATTACTCTACAATGCCGAATAATTCGTTTTTAAATAATAGGTATTTAAAATTAACTCTATCGAATTCTCTTTTTTCCAGAAATCAGCTGCCTTGACTTTTGCTGGAAGATGATTAATGAAAAAAAAAAAATGAGTTTTGTGTTTCGAGAGAACTTCAAATATATTGATTATTCTATCATCCATTAGAGTAGCATTAATCAGTTTAAGGATAACTCGTCGCCATTGACTAGGGAGAGAAAGCTTGTAATGAACCGAGAATGTAACCAATTTAGCATTGAGTTGCCAGCCAAACAACCAAAGTTTCAGACCCTTCAAGAATTTTTAAATATTTCGTCAGTCTTAAGCGAATTTCAATTTTTTAAAATATTAGATAGGAAAACTTACCGATCTAACTAACAATTTTACTATAATAAGAGCATGGAAAAACAGCAGGCAAAAGAGACTGAGAAGAAGGAGATTGACCGCAAGGATATCGAGAAAAAGGAAGCTGATAAGAAAGAAAAACCAAAGGTTGTTGTGCCTAAAGGCAGACACGCATTCGAAGTTTCAGGTATTCTATTCACCTCTCTGAGGCCCAATTTTAAAAAATATTACTCCCAAAAATCTCAGGCACAACATTTGTCGTCGATGAGAAGTTCGAATTCATCAAACTCATCGGACATGGAGCGTATGGAGTTGTCATCTCAGCCCAGAATAAAAAGACTAGTCAAAAAGTAGCAATAAAGAAGGTAACAAGCCAACTAGCAGAGCTTTTTTATATCCACTTTGTGACTCAGGTCCCTAATGCATTTGAGGACCTTATTGATGCCAAAAGAATTCTGAGAGAAATTAAATTATTGAAGTTCCTCGAACATGATAATATTATTTCACTGGTCGATCTTCCACGACCTGAATCACGTACAGGCTACAATGACATCTACATCATTACTGACTTGATGGAAACTGATCTTCACAGAGTTATCTACTCAAGACAGGTATTATTAGAGTTACTTGTTTGAAGCGATATCTAATTTCATAATTCGTTAGGATCTGACTGATGACCATATTCAGTATTTCGTTTATCAGATACTGAGAGGGATGCTCTATATTCACTCTGCAAATATCATTCACAGAGACTTGAAACCCAGCAATTTATTGCTTAACAAGAATTGTGATCTGAAAATTTGTGATTTTGGGCTTGCCAGAGGAATGGAAAACGAAAATGAGTTCAAGACTGAGTATTTCACAATTTTTATTCGATCACAACGTGCTTATTCACACCTTTCTTTAGGTATGTTGTTACAAGATGGTATCGTGCACCCGAGGTTATTCTCAACGCATCAGAGTATGGTAAGCCTGTCGACGTATGGTCTGTGGGATGTATCTTCGCTGAGCTTCTTGGCAGAACAGCTCTATTTCCGGGTATTTAATTCTGATTATGGTCGAAATTTTACTCTTTTGGTCATTATCAGGCGAGGATTATCTCGATCAAGTTCAAAGAATTATTGCAGTCCTGGGAACGCCAACTAATGACGACATGTCCTACATAGGCAACGAGAGTGCCATTAAGTACATTAAGTCGCTACCAAAAAGAACGAAACAAAATTTGAAAACTCTCTATCCAAAAGCCAATCCAGTTGCTCTCGACTTGTTGTCAAAGATGCTGGTTTTCAATCCAGACCGTCGATACACAATAAAAGAGTGTTTGGAACACCCATACTTCGAAGGCTTACACAATCCAGAGGAAGAACCAGTCTGTGACAAGCCTTTTGACTGGGCTTGGGACAACTTTGAACCTACCAAGGAATTGCTTCAAAGCATGGTTTATGATGAATCACTGAAATATCAGACCGCAGGGAAGTAGTTTCTCCAACAACAATTACATTTCTATTACTAAAGGGATTTCATATCAACAACAAAAAATGTTTTAATGCTCAAAATGCCATCATTAAGCAACACAATCATATTTTAAAGCTCTTACTTTCCAGTGGATACGTGAATATTAGTTAGTATACTCGCTTTGTAGCTTTTCCTCCATGTCAAGGGTTGTGATGAAAATAATTGCATAACTTCCTTGCTTCTTGAGAGAAATAGCATCGAAATGAACCAGCACTCGTTTAGACTAAGGTATCTCAACCAAAATAATGTTTTAATTTGAATTATGATGTTGTTGTTTTTTGATAAAGAAGTTTGATTTAAACTATTTTTCTGTTAAAGTCTTCTCTTTATTTGAGTCAGAAACTCATAAGAAACTAATATATTTCAGAGCTAGCAGTGTTTATTAAATCAATTTGCACTCTAATAAACAAATATACAATGATAAGAGTTAAATAATGACTTTCTTCGTACTTCGATACTGTCTGTAAATCTGTTCGTACTCTTCATCGCTTAGTTTGGAGTAACTTTGTCTTCTCTTATCAAGCAGGGCAGCAAGATCCTCTTTTTCTTT
>ENA-UOTX01000255-UOTX01000255.1-compost-metagenome-genome-assembly--contig:-NODE-255-length-59973-cov-17.429044_pt1 | contig 59973 bp, 45 predicted proteins | sample MGYA00238143_ERZ746982 | MGnify/ENA primary metagenome ERZ746982 (study PRJEB28758, sample SAMN06268862) | compost metagenome | isolation source: single cell | place: USA: California, Emeryville, Joint... | reverse complement strand
TCGATTCAAAACTCTTCTTCCTGTATTTTCCTTCTCAGTCTCATGGCTGACACTCCCAGCAAATAAAGTGTCAGCAGCACAACCGCAGAGTTCATACCCACCAGAAGTCCAAGAAGAAGGGGAACAATTAGAATTCAAAATTACGATTTTCTTCCCAGCTCCTCAGGAGGTCACCTATGCCGTTCGAAAACTTACGAGATGCCTCAAATCTCGCAGCCATTTATTTATTTCATAAAGTTTTGCTGTCGTTTTCAGTGTGCAGTTAATCTCTCACGAATTATTTGTCTGCTTCATTTTCTCGCTCTCTTTCATTATGACTTCCATATACTTCCTTCGGCTACTCTTTTTCTACTTTTTGTTAATATGCATACGATTCTTTAAGGCAACTTAAAATTTCAAACAATTCAAAACGGTTCATAGCAATTTTTGTTCCCGAGTAAGAGACCTACCAAAATTTAATTTCAGAAGAATTTGGTCATACAAAATGTCTTTAAAAGCACTCTGCGACTTCGTTGTCCATTTCGAATCGTTCAGAAATATCGATCTGTACCACCAAGGCTTGTACCACCTCAGAGTCACTATCTATCATGAGAAGAATGGACAAGTATGACCTCTATTTTTCGTTATTCTTGAGAATTAAATCCTTTTTCACAGAAAATCTTCGCGCAACCCTATAACGTTCAAGAAGGATACAAATACACCGAAGGAAGGAAAAAAACCTACATTCCGAACATCATCCCAGCTCACGTGCTGGATGGGCTCTCAGCTTTTTGTACGCGAACCTTCCTCATCAGATTTTGCGACGAGGAGGTCGAACTGAACGACTTGTGTCACTTCAGAACTGAGTATGACGCTTATCCTGAATACAAAAATCAAGATTTCTACCTTGAGACTGAGTTGATGTACTCGGACCCAATTAATAATATCAGATCACCTGTGAGAAACTTTTCTTGTGGCAGCATCTTAACGTTGTGATTAGAATCAGGCAGGAGGGAACGTTGAAACCAATTTCAAATGCGTGGCTACGTTTAAATCAAAGATTAGTAACGCGTATATGGGAGTACATGAGTATGTTCCGGTGCTTTTTGATGAACATTATTATTGTATTTCATTCGCTATGGTGCACTCAATGCTTGTGGGTAATAGAGATGATGGAGGAGGCAATCCTGATTGTTATTAATATTATAGATTTCAGATTCAGACTGGGACCTTCTGAAAAACCACAGCCTCAAAATAAGCAAGAAGAATCTAAATCTGATGGCGGTTGGAGGCCCACGGCGAAGTCATTTAAGGAATTCCTTTCTAACTCTACTGCAAAATGTAACCTCAGTCTTTTTCGCGACGGAGAGAATGATGATTAATTTTGCTGTTTTTAGTCAGAGCCGAAGAAATCGATGGATTCTACTCGTACTACATCAAAGCCCTTAAACGAGGCTATGATGCGCTTCAGAACCATTATAATTTTATTTTGCATAACTGCATCAATCAGCAAAACGAAATGGAGGTGCTGAGGATAATTGTAATCGACAACACCGCATATTTTGAGTTATAACACATTACTTAGAAATCGGCACCAGACGGGTTGAAGTACATTCCTGATGAGTCTCCTAAAAGCACACCTTTATCTAAAGAGGATACTATTAAAGAGAGTATTTATTTGAGGAAATTCATGTTTCACTTAAAGTCCTCATCTAGAGCGATTCAGCGAGATTTTTAGTGTGACTGATCCTGATTTGGTTTCCAATGCGATTCTTCAAGAGGTGAACAGTTTTTCAACATTAACTCACCAATTATGGAACTTGTACCTCGAAATTGCGATGGCTATTCCCAAAAACATTTGCCATGTGCTCCAAGAGGAATACCACAAAAAGATCGGAGAGAAATGGAACCAAGGCTTCTTCCACAAAGTGTACAAAATCAGCGATCTCGCTTCCACGTACGAGGCCCGGGTCGGCGAAAATCACGCAACAATGGCTGAAAACAAGAGAAAAACTCTTTATGAACCACCAAAAAAAGCCGAAAATAAAGAAAAAGTACTTATTATAATATTCTCTGTCTTGTCAGCCAACCTAATCCTTAATTTTCCATAGATCGTCGATCTTAAAATGTTCCCACCCAGCGAATACCATCCAATTATCTTTGAGGAAGTTTGTATCAGGGACTCTCACGAGAATGAGGTAATGACTATTTGAATCATCTTATGCTAATTCTCTCGTTTTGCAGGCCGACATGGAAAAAGTGCTTAAAGCTTTAGAGGACAATTACAGCAAGTCCAACTACAAGTAAAAATTTTTTTCCATGAACTTCTTACTCATCACCATCATCTAATTTGTTTGCGATTCAATAGAGGAATACATCTTATTGTGCTTTGCCACGGATTCCAAGGAAATTCGTTCGACATGAGACTAGTGAAGAACAACATCAGCATGCTTCACAAACAAACGTTGTTCCTCTGTGCCACTTCCAATGAGGATATGACGGATGGTGAGATTGAAGATATGGGAGTGAGACTTTCAGAGGAGGTGAGATCTTACATTAAAGAATGGTGTCCAGGACCAAACTTGGGGCGTCTGAGCTTCATCGGTCATTCTCTGGGTGGGCTGATTATTCGTGCAGCTTTACCTTACCTTGAAGAATACAAGGATAAAATGCATTTGTTCATGACGTTTTCTTCACCGCATCTTGGTTATTTGTACAACCCAAACAAAATAATCGATGCAGGCATGTGGCTTTTGAAGAAATGGAAGAAAAGCACTTGTCTTGGGCAACTCTCTTTGACAGATAATAAAAATTACGAAGAAACTTTGATTTATAGACTGTCTGAATACAAAGTCAATTTCTGCTATGGATGATTCTAATTCAATGATATATTAAATTTAGGGTCTGGAATGGTTCAAGAATGTCGCGCTGGTAAGCTCTTATCAAGACAAATATGCGCCCTTTGAGTCCGCAAGAATTCAATTTAACAAGCAAACATTAGAAAATCCAATGTAAATAATATCGCGTTTTTCCACCTAATATTGCTGTTTAGGAGTGGACCTATCTATGCAAAAATGGCACAAAATATTCTCTCGAGAATTCAGGCTCCTTGTCTGTACAGAATCGACGTAAATTACAAACTACCAAGCAAGTAAAACTCTCTTTCGCTCTGCATTGCTGGAATTTTAATTCATTTCTTAAAAAGGACGATAGATACGATGATTGGAAGAGCAGCACATATCCAGTTCCTTGAAAACCAGGCAGTACAAAGAATGCTGGTGTATAGATTTGCAAACTTCTTCTCTTAAATGAGAGATTTGAGTATAATTCTCTCTACTTTTTGTGTCTCTTAAGTGTATTATTTAGTGAACCTTTCAAGGAACAGAGGTTTTGATACTCTTCAACTCCTCCGGAAATGGTAGGAAGGTTCTACAATGCATGACGTTTAACTTTTTTGAATTATCAAAGTATTTTCTCTACAGCATGTATTTGCCAATGCAATTGTGATTTATTTACTTTCGTCTGAATGAGAGTCAACGCAAGAATAGATAAGATTTTCAATAATGAAAGAAGAAAGATTATGATATATGTCTCTGAAAAAATATTGGTGTGTTATTTTTAAGAAGAAGAAAAACAAATGCATGTTTCAAGAGCCAAAGCGAGAATTATATAAGTCTCTCGCAATTGAATACAGTTTCTTTAGAAAAAGCAGTTGCGCTAAAGGTTTTCATGTTGTGCTTATTTAAAGTGAGTTGGGATTGACTTAAACAGAGAATAGATAAAAAAAAAACAGACGCAAGAAACTTCTTACAATCATATTGTCACTGGTTGTGCATTCATCAGAGATTTAAATTCTACATACACTTAGCAATGAAGCTCAATTGAGGGTAGGAACAAATTCCTTCTTAATTTAAATTATATCAATAATCGGAAATTTAATGTCCTCTCAGAGATAGTAGAACTTGATACCAAGAGATTTTGTAAATATAATACACTATCTCGTGTATGACTGCCAAATATGGCAAGATGATAATGTTCATCTTTGGTTATTGGATGATATCTACAAAAGAGTTGAATTTTCTGTGTCTCTTGGCACTAAACATGGCTCTAAACTCACTAGTTCGAAATTAAGTCACATAGAGGAAGACAGTTATACCTTAATGATTTATCAATTCCAATGATTTAATAAATTATACCCTACCTTTGTTTGCTGCGACCGATTGAAGCGACTTTCAAGTTTACGGCAAATCAAATAGAATACCCACCTCTCCAAAATATGTAAATTCAAAAAAATATTTCCTAATTTAGAGTTTATTTGCATGGAAGAGGTTCGTCGGAACATTTTGAAGAAAGACAAACCCTGTTATTCATGTTTTCACTTAGCCTTATCATCTTCTCTCGGCTTTCCTTCTTAAAAGTCGACTAAACTACTAATCCATAGAGCGAGAATAGCTGCCTCACTATTTGCATGCAAATTTTCAGCAATAGCATGCTCTCGGAGGTCTTCTTTTCCAAACATTTTTAATATGTATAAGCCCACATAATTAAACGCTAATAATTCTCACAGCAGACGTAATTGTTCCCAGTTAGTTAAATTATCTCACAAACCGACTCAAAATTAACGAAGTAAAATATTCAGTACTTTTCAGTGCTTCGAATTAAATGTTTCAGTCGTCTAAGGAAGACTGGATATAATTAAAAATATCTGGAGTTAAGCACTTAAAAGTTTTCCAAGAAATAGTACTGCATTCTCAGAATCGAATTTTATAAAAGCACACGGCAATGAGAGAACCCGCGAACTTTGGAAGAAGCCAATTATTTAAGTATGGCTTAATTGCTTCCAACCTATTCTTTGAAGTGATGATCTACCTTTTTACTGATATTTTTTCAACAAAATTGATCCTCACTTTTCTGGGTATGGGAATCATTATGATGTTTGGAATCTTTTTAAACACCCCCACCAGAGACGTATCCGCACGTGTGAGTGGTATTGCTATCGTCCTCACTTTACCAATTACTGCGGCTGTAGATCCTGCGAGTCGGCACATCGCGGAAACCTTCAATAGCATCGGTATTTTTGCAGCATACGTGCTTGCGGACCTCGAGTCCATCGATCTCGTTAACATAATCGTCAATTTGTCGGCTTGGATAGTCTATTGGGTTTACAATCAAGAGCTAATTTGCAGGGGAGATAAGTTAGATAATGGGTCAAACTGTGTTGGAATGAAATATGTTGTGACGCAATTTGTGGCAAATGCGCTGATGGCTATCAATACGTATGGTTACATTAAGCATAAAGAAACCGTGCTGAAAAAGGCTAGAGAAATGCAGAGCTTAGTGGAGTCGAATCTCCGGACGCAGGAGAAACTCAATATCGAGCTCAGAAAAACGATGGAGATGAATGATAATTTCCTGATGGCTTTCTCGCATGAGCTTAAAAATCCATTGAACGCTTTACTTGGCAGCATTGAGTTAGCACAAGACGAACCAACATCAGAGGAGGTCAAAACACTGCTGACCAACGCTGATATGAGTGGCCGGATGCTACTAAATTTGCTTACCAACATACTCGATTCGGGAAAAATCCAACTCAATAAACTTGATACGAATATAGTGCCTGGTAATTTCATAGAGTACGTCGAGAATCTATGGAATACTATTTCTATTCTCATAAAAGCTAAAGGGTTGAAAGGATCGCTCACAATAAGCCAGGACTTTCCCTCTCGAGTGGTCTTTGATCCGCATAGGCTGTCTCAGATTCTTCTCAATTTGGTAAGCAATTCACTCAAATTCACGGAGAAAGGGTATCTTAAAATACACTTAAGTTTTGAGTACGGAACTGACCTTCCATTATCAAAATTTGAGCCCAGATACCTCCCGACGTCTGCGCGGACAGACTATGAAGAAATGAGTTTTGCGATCAAGCATAATCCCAGAGTGGTTCAATTCCGGTCAAATCCACTCAACCAAAAACTGATATTTGTGGCAAATGATGCTCAAAGTCGCGACAATGAAATTTTTCAACTTGATTTTCAAAGAAAGCGCTTTCCTAATGGATACTTTGAGCCTCAACGTCAATCGAGAGAAGGATATATTCGAATCGAAATCGTTGACACTGGCTGTGGGATGAGTAACCAGCAGATGGCGAATCTCTTCCAGAGATTTTCCCAAGTGAACGATAATGCGACCAAACGGCAGATTGGGACTGGACTAGGTCTCTGGATATCGAAAGAACTCTGTAAGCTCATGAAAGGCGACATCAAAGTGTATAGCCGAGAGAGCCTAGGTACATCATTTGTTGTAATGGTAAAATCTGAAGCCTTACCGGATAATCGAGACGAGCAGCGTGTGGCCCACACGATCCCGCCTATGCAGATTCGAAAGAGTAAATGTAGTACTGTGGATAATCTCGATACTATAATGGACACTGAACTCCCAGAACGATTAGGAAGCCGCTCCAACAACGATCTCGACCATATGACCTTGAAACCGACGAGCAAAGCTCTTGTTGCAGAAGATCTCGTGTACAATCAAGAGATATATAAGCGCATGATGCTGAAAGAGAAAGTAGCTGCAGTAATCACGAATAACGGCGCTGAAGCAGTTAATATGTTTAAGCAGTCGCCATCTTCTTTCCAGTTTTTGCTTTTTGATTTGAATATGCCTGAACTTGATGGAATCTCAGCCAGTAAGCTAATTCGGGAGTATGAAAAAAGCAATAATCTAAAAAAGAATCATATCATCATAGTGACAGGTCATTGTACTCAAGAAACGAGGAAGTTGTGTTTGGATAGTGGAGGGCCAGTTCAAGCGACGGAAGTACTTCTAAAACCACTCACACAATCAGATTTTGCCAGAATATGCCAAGTGACAATGGTGGGAAGTGAATAATTGGTTCCTTTAATAGCAGCTTTTTTGCTCTTTCTATCTTCTTCTCATAACATTAATAACAATCGAAGTCGTTTTTTTGTTTTTTTTTTTGAATTCTTCATCTCTTCTTGTCTACACTCGCAGAAAACAATAGCTCAAGGTAAAAGAAGTTGACTTCTTGTATTATTCATAATTTTTTTTATGCATATGATGAACACAGTAAGATAATTTCTTTAATCATAGTCCAAGAGTTTCATCTTAACAGTAATTATTGCGACTTTAGAAGCCAGGTAGTCGTAGTTGACCTCAAACAAGAATAGCAATTTTGAAATTCTTTATCAGGGTCATTTACTCGCATTCGAAAAATTGTGCACGCTGTGAGAAAATTTTTCCAACTAGCAGATTCCAACAATAGACAAATAAATGTTTTTTTGCAATCGAAATTTGAACCTATGCCAACGTAGGGTAAGTAATACTCCGATAGCACGCTTTGATAATATGATTTTTATATTATCAGCACATCATCTATTGCTTCAAGATTTTACTCGTATGATATCATATTTCTCGACATTATTTCTAATGAAAAAGCTTCACTCAGACAGCCTGCACAGTAGGATTTAGTTTAAGTGAGGGTATGAGCCTTAATGCTATCGACTAGAAGAGAATTAAACTGTTGTAGTTTATTTAAATTTTCTTATTCAGGATGCGGATCTCTGAAACACTACTCATAGGAAATTCTCTCGCGTGCCAGAAGGAAAATTCCAAGTTCTTCAATCCCACCGGTAACTCTCCACCTCCTAACCGTTACCTTAAGCTGAGTAGGAATCTCGCTGCTCGCGATTAATGGCTTCTCGGTCTTGTTTTTCGCAGTCTTCTCCTTGAAGTGGATAATTAACAGAAACTTCTTCCCAATCAGAGAACGTTCCAAGTGGCTGACTCTCATCACAACCCTAGGATTCTTTTCAGTTGCAATCGCCTACCCTATCGCTTACTTTGTGATACTATTCGAGGATCCTGGCGTCGGAGGCGCTCCAGATGATTCACTCTTTAAGATTTCATTTATCCTTGCAGCTGCACGGACAATCATATTCATACCTTATTTTTGCAGGTATTCATTCGCATACTCTCTTCAGAAAAGCCTGAATTCTACCAAGGTTATTGAGGGTGTATTTAGTATTCCAAACAAGCTATGAAGGCAAATTTTTCTTAACTCTCATGCGAGGCGAATGGTTTTGGATGCTGGTAAATTACGCATGCTCAATTAACGTCCTAACGCATTCCTAAGGCTCTTGCGCTTCTGCTTTGTGCAATTGATTTGCCGATATATTTCGGGCATCCGTTCCTAAATAGCATAAATGTCTTTTCGTTCTATTATACAAACGCAACTGGGAACGAGAATTACTTCTGGGTTATTTACCATTTTGTGGAGGGCGCAATACTTCTAATTTTCCTTTATTTGCTCAGGTAAGATCTTTTATCAAACATTTGTCTAACTCCTGGTAACAGAGACATTCCAGAGGAATACAAAATCACCAGTGAGCTCACCTTTGTGTTCTTCTGCAATATCATTGGGGTCTTTTGCAAAATTTCTATGGATTTAATGATGGCGAATCAAGACAAAATATCAAATTATTGCAGCATCACAATCCCTTGCTTGCTTCTTGTAACCATGCTTGCCTACTTGGGGATGTTTTTCGCTATTGTAGCCCGACCAGCGTTAAGTCCTACTCCTGACCATTTACGCATGGCTCCGCTCCTCGTTTTACAAGGAGACCTCAGTTTTGTCCTCAAAGATGAAGTTTGTTTTTCTCCCTTTTACAAATTCGCAGAGTACAGGGAAAAGCAAGAATCTGCCATCCAATTCACAGGGTCAAATATCTCAGCTCTGAAAAAGCAAATTGTCTTTCGTAAGTTACTCTTTAGCTTGATAGCTTTAATGAATCCCTTTTGATTTTTTCATTTTATAGCGCAAACTCTATTGCATTTTGTGATGCAAGTGGAGTTAATAAACAGGGACGTTGAAGAGAGACCAAATGAACCACAGCCTATCAGAGAGCTCGTTGAAGAGATGGTAATTAAGGAACAGCGGCCTGTGTTTCCGCAAATAATTCGACAGCAACTGGTGAATATGTACGAGGAAGGCGAGCTCAGGAGATGGGATATAAGCGAATTGGATTCCGCATATTCATATGCCTATAACACATTGAATTCGCTCTATTTGACGGAATACAAGTTTACGAGTTCGTTTAATTGCTTGAAACGAAAGTTGGAAAGATACGAAGAAATTTACCGAAGATTGAATCTGTTTAAAATGATGTAATAAGAAATGGGGGTTCATTTTTTTTTTGAGTTCGATATTTATATACACCGATTTAATTCTCATTTGTAATGGTTCAGGCTAATTTCAAAGATGGAGTTAAATGAGACCCCATATTCTTATTATTTAATGGATTCTCGTTTTGCAATTGTGCGAAAAAGCTAACTTATCAAATATATTCTCGTGAATTTGCCGGGATTCAAGCATATTCGAGTATACGTCTATAAGAGTATCTGTATTCGAAACATACTCAAGTGGATGTCTTATTAAGCTGAAATTTCTGTTGATCATCATTTTTGAGACGTAATCTTAAAGAGAAGAGCGATTCATGAGCACCTTGCTGTTATTAATCTATTCAGTAAAAAAGCTAGCTCTCTTCCTAATTTGAAAATACAGATCTTTATCAACTTTTTTTTGAACAAATAATGTTTCGCTTTTAGCTTAATTTTCATTTCGAAGGGATGTTTGCTCCTCATGTTTGCTGGGCAAAATTTGGGTCAATCTTCATAAGGGTCTTCTGGCTCACCAAAATAATTTCCAACGGGTAGCTTTAGACAAAAATCGAATGATGTTGGTCTATCAATAGAATATATCAATTAATTTACTCACTAACAATGAACAATCGCGATCAAATATGATTTCGAAAAGAATCATTAGGCTGTGTGAAACAGAAAAATGAAGGCGTAACTAACTAATCTTCTAGAATTACCAATGGCATCATATACAAACCGTTTATTACCAATACAAATTCCTGTATATTGTTTGCTGCTTTTTTTGAACTTGATGTTCAGATTCTATTTTCTTCAAGGACGTTGTCGAGAAACAAAGTTGAAAATATTTGGGAAGTAGCAAAATACACAGCATTTTCATTGGTAGATTCTTGCCAAACCAGAACGCCATCAAGTAGAATGCTTCTGAGTCATTACAAGTTTTTACGGCTAATTCTTCTATCAGACAAAAGAAATTTTTAAATTTTACCATATTCAATCGAATTCGACATTGAGGTTTTTCTCATTCTTGGTCTTTTTTATGAAGATGATGCAGGAATCGTTCAGCTAAACTTTCGTTGAATTAATTTTTCTCGGAATTTTTAGCGATACAGAAATTGTGAGCATATACATCTATATTGCCATTACAATTGCAAGTTTCAATTTTCAAAGCTTCAAAACTAAAAACGGTTCTAACTTCTTATCAAGTCTTCTCCGGATTCAAAACGCGCTGATTGATATTATTATCTCAATTACTTTTCGCTGCTGCTCTTCTGAGATAATCCTTAAATTCTCTCTCTTCTTTTAGTTAAACAGAGTACAAAGGCATTCGAATTCACGAAGACTACCTAAACATATCTATTTGCTCTTCATTTACCAGAAAAAAGCTTCTTAATTCTTTCCGAGAAAAAAGAAAAAGGAATTTATTCCGCAATAGTCATCCGATACTTCAAATATGCTTAACTACCTTTACACATGCAGAGTAAATAGATCTAATTCGATTTTCTTCTCACTCTATCGGATCTTTAATATATTTTGAACAGGATTACTGCCCTTAATAGCTCTCCTTATTAAAATAGATCTCCTTCTTTTAACGACCAAAAAAAAAAATCAATTCTGAAATAATCTCTCAAATCGTAAATTTTTAGAAGTTTTAGGATTTTTCGATTCGAAGCACTTTTATTTTTGTAATTTTAAAGGAGCTAATGCCCACAGTTTTCGTTTTCTAAAGCACCTTTAATCAAGTAGAAAAATAGGGACGTACACAAGCTTAGGGTTGTATTGATAGCTGCTCTTGGTGGCCATGTTTGTATTTGCTAGTTTTTCTCAGAGATAGTGAAGTGTTTTAAGTGAAATTGGTCTATTAGAACAAACGGTGAAGGTAAACTTTTCTCTGATCGTTATCTTTATCCCAGTTGACTGATTTGCTGATTTTACACCAATTACCTTCAGTTTTTTTTTGAATTAATGTATCATTGACTTGTTTTGGGTGAAAATCACGCAAGGTTTGGTTAGATAAACGTTAGAGGCTAGTAAATTTGCTTCAACCAACACAAAAAGCACCAGAATAACTTAATAAAGATTTATTACGTCCCGAATTTGAGAGCTAATAGGGAGCTACAGTTTACTTAACTTAGGTCCTCATGTAGCGGTACATATTTGATCCATTGTGAGAAAGTTGTCTTTAATTTTTTGACAGTGTTTCGCTCAAAATCGAGCACGAACTCAAATACGAGATTATTTTTCATTACTAGCATCACCTCTCGATAAGACTTGCGCCTCACTTCATAAATGAACCTTTCGATTCTAATTGCTACACTAATCCTTTCCATTATGATAAGGAGAAGCATCTCCCTCTAATGTAGAAGCTGATTTCTTTATATAGCACTAAGTCTTTTGAGAGTATTGGACTATTTCAATGGAAATATCACTTTATCGGCTATCTTCACTCAATGTTGTTCTTTGACTAACTACCAATCGCCATTATTACAGATCTTTATTGCTCCTCTTGGCAGAGTCCCTCTTCCTCTATGTTTTGAGTTCGGGATTTTCGCTTTGAGTGGTTGAGTTCAGAGTTCTTGTCTCATTAACCATTGAAACCTGATTAATTTCATTTCTTAAATGCTTATTTAGAGCCAAGCTTGATGATAAGCTGACTAACATCAGCGATTCTGAGCTACCATCCTCACAGTCACCTCAGCCCTCTCTACGGGGAGCAATAACTTAGTAGTGGCAAAAAGTGTGAACAGACAGAAGCAAACAATGTGCTAAAAACGTCTAATGACATCTTTAAACTCTCAGTATTCAAATAGAGTCTTAAATGTCCCTAATGCGCTGCATTTCTTTCTTCTTCAGCCAATGCAGACTTTCATCGCCTCTTATCAAAGTAAAGAACGCTGAAGAAAGCAAACTCTCATAGAATGGACCTCTCTCTATTCTTTTTTCAGGCTAACCACGAAATATAAGTTTCTTAGACGAGTCTATCTCTCATCTGACTATTTAAACGTAGTTTGGTCATTAAGAGTAATAAAAAGAGCACCAGACTCTGTCGGAGGTACTCATGGAACTTATTAGTTCTTAAATTAATTTTTTAAATCAAAACACTCATTTCATTGAACTGGAAAAATTTTGGAATGAGAACTACTCATAGTTTGACCTTTGATCTAATCATTGTCTGAAAAGAAATAAAGACTGAAAGGCTGTATATGACGACAATAACAACATCAAAACATTAAATTTTAACGAAATTGTTCACTACCGACGAATTTGAATACTAATATCCAGAATCTCTTCAAATGAGCCTAGTTGCTTAGTAGAGGTAGTGCCCAGCTTGCCGCTAGTTATTTCATTCAACCTCCTGCACAATTCGCGAAATTTGCTGAGGAACGCTTTTTTAAAAAAAATTTCGAGTCCCTGGATTAAATCTTAGAGTTCGTGAATAAAAACGCTATCTTTAGTGTCATTTCAAAATAATTAGAACAAGAAATGAATTTGCAATTCTTACCATCTGCCTCCAATATGCCATTCAATAAGCCACTACATCGGAAGATTTGAGGCAGGTTAGGGAAACAAAACTAATTTTGTTACTCTTAAATTTCAGTAAAGAAAGCTTAGAAAAACATATTTATACAACCCCTTAACTGAGGTTGCTCCGAGTTCATTTGAGATGACGGCGTCAATATAATTTTGAAAATCGATGATAATAAACACAAAATCAAATGATTGAGCATCCTTACCTAAACATGAACAATAGAGGAGGAGTTAGCATGTCAGATAGCCTACTTTGTAACCCTATTTGCCTTATTTTGACAATAAACTCCAAATTTTTCTACATTTGTTGCAAATTCCAGTGTCACCTCTATTTCTCTCAGCAAACCACGTGAAGATTTCGTAGTCGGAGCTTGTTTATTCACGAACATGAACACTCTCACTTTTTTATTTCTGATAAGTACCCACTTTGCCTTGAACTTTGCATATTTAAAATTGGGTGTTTCTAAATGATCCAAAAGAAGAAAATTAACCAAAGAAAAAATTCCTTAAGATCAGTATTTTGCGGCCAGTTAAAAATTCGTGGTATTTAAGAATTGATTCTATTCGCTCTTAGCCAAGAATTCGAAGTTTACTAATCCCTTAGTGCCTTGATATTTAATAATTTGTAGCATTTCTCTAATCATCAAGTTGTAAATTTCCAAGTTATGCAGAGCAAGTCATCCCTAATCCGTAAGTCCATTAAGAAGCAGGAAAAAGTCGAACCCAAAATAACTGTATGAAACAACTCCCAATTCTCACATTAAATTGTTTTTTCGCTTTAGAAGCTAGAAGAGATACATAAGAAAAAGAAAAGCTCGTATAAACAGCCCATAATCACTATTGATAGCGGTGAAAACTCTCCTTTCATGCTTATCGAATCAGAAGGAGTCTCAACCATCGCAGAAGAGTCCTGCCATTTCAATCCAGGGTTCACGGCTCAAGATTTTGCTGAAATCCCTGAAATACCTGTTTACCAATGCGGAGTCGAAGAGTTTAAAGAACCCGTCCTGCTCCTTCAAAAACTTCGAAAGCTTGGCTACGATAAAATTGGCTGTGTTAAATTGATTCCACCAAAGAGCTTCAACCCGCCATTTTGCTTTAATGCAAACGGGAAAGCGGTTACAACAAGAAAGCAAGTTCTTCAGGATTTAACCAAAGGAAAGGTAACGCCAAACTCGCTCTAACTAACTGGCTCATGCAATAACGGCATCTTTTTTTTTTAGTTTTTTGATCAGAATTATGACGCATATACGTATGAAGAATTCAAGCAGTTTGCAGACAACTTTGCAATGAACTATAAACCAAAAACGTCGCCTGAATGCGAAAATGAGTATCGAAACAACGAATACGAATTCTGGAGTATTGTAGATAATCCAGGAGGTAAAGATGATTATTCTTTGATCTCGGTTTGCTTCTATTTTTATAGGCGTTCTTTTTTTTTGGATTTATTCTTTTTAATTCGATGAGTTAATTATTTTAATTCTTGGGATTGGACTGGCAATTAATTGACTCGTTTTCAGAATTCAAAGAAGAAGTTGAGGTTGAATATGCGGCTGATTTATCATCGAATAAATTCGGTAGTGCCTTCCCACAACCTCCCAGACACGGAAAAGACGCAGATTTTGAAGAAGAATCTAAAGAAAATATCGAGCACAAATTTAATCTGAATCTGATCAACGGTGCGAAGGATTCTCTCTTTCAAATGATCAAGCTCAAAAAGGATTCCATCAGCGGGATTACCTCTCCTTGGGTGTATATGGGCATGCTTTTTGCATCATTTTGTTGGCATGTGGAGGATAATTACATGTACAGTATCAATTATATGCACAGAGGCGCGCCAAAAACCTGGTAGAGAGATATATTACGTGCAAATTTAGTATTGACTTGCTTTGGATAGGTACATTGTTCCTGGTGAGTACAAAGAAAAATTTGATTTTGCAATCAAACTGAAGTATGGTGACTTATTCGCAAGAGACCCATACTTGCTATACAGTATTTGCCTTATGATGAATCCTTTGGAGTTAAAGAAAGCAAACGTAACTGTTGACTCTCATGGATAGCATCTGAACAGTTTTTTCCGCTAGATTCCATGCTATCGCACGGAGCAGCAGCCAGGCGAATATATTATTACCTTCCCAAAGGTGTATCATGCTGGATTCTCTCATGGATTTAACGTGGCAGAGGCCGTTAACCTCGCGACTGTTGATTGGTTTGAATATAACAAAGTGGCGCTGAAGGATTACGCGCTGGATGAATTTTCCAAAAAAGCGACTTTCACGCACGAATGGCTTATCCTACAGAATATGAGGAAAATTGATGAGCTCAATTTCACGCCAGAAGCACGAGCAGCAGTAAGCAACTATTTCAGTTTCTGGGGTCTGAGTTAGTATATTAGATTTTAAAAGAATTTTTAGAAATAAAAGCAAAGGAGCTCTCTGTACGCGAAACTGTCAAAAAAGTCTATCGGAAAGTTTTGATTGAGCCATTTGTTGATAAAGAATCAAGATATGATGCTCATGTCTGCTCTCAGTGCGACAATTACACTTATTTATCGTATATTTTCTGCAAAGTCTGCAGTAAAAAAGCCTGCACGTGTCATGTTTCCGCGTGTGGGTGTCTGAATCCGAAAATCGTGCTATACGTTCGATTTACAGATGAGGTGAGTTTTTTGCTTATCTGTTTTGCAATTTCTCATGGTTTTTAATGTACAAAGGAGTTGGAACTCTTCGAGGAGGAGCTTCGGAAAATCGAATAGAGTTTGAGCAGGTGACGTGGTGTAATTACAATTTTGCTCGCTTTCATACTTCCTGAATTTTGTTATATACAACATTTACCAATAAGAATTGCTTAGATTAAGACTATTCTATTATCTTGTACAGGTCTACAGAATCAAGGTCTTTTATCTAGACATCCAATTATTTGAATGTGTTTTCTGGCTATCATCTTCGAACAAAGTAGTAAGGTAGGAGCTTGGTTTTCTTGGGATTTTATAACACTTTGATCGATAATCATTAGACCAAGCTTTTTTCAATTCGGGTGACAAATTCTGACAACACTTGTACATCTATCAGAGTAGTAGAGAGAGGTGAGGTTCAAAGAGATAATTTGAAGGAAATTTGTGATTTTATTGTAATAAAGTATTGTATAACTCAGTTGAGCCACAAAAGAAGCGGTAAATTCAAATTAGTGTGGGCTGTGAAGTCTAAAGTCCGCACTTAAACTCATAAATATTCCTTAGTACTTTCAGGCACGATTCTAAGAAAAGCAGTAGAAAGTTTGGAGACTCGAATACAATCGAAAATACTCGAAACTTTACTATGCCTTTAAGGAATCGATGCTTGCCAGGTTTTGGGGCTAAAAGCTGGATACTTTCAATTCCTTCGGATTGTTATGAATTCCATGGCCGGCTTGATCAAATTTAGATTCTGAAAGCCCTTGCCTTATCCATCATCCAATGCTCAGGTCTTTGATAGAGCGACTTTGAAATAAACAAACTCTAGAAGTTTCTGCATCATATTTACACACGACTTCATTCAACCCTAGATTTATCCTTGATGACCATCAAAACATTTTGTTTATGTCATTTGTGCAAAATTGCCTATTCTGCGATCTTAGAATTTTGAATTTAATTATTCCTGGAATCTTGGATTCCAAATACAAAATGATTTAGGACTACTAAAGACGAGTCCCACCAGCTTCTTGATTCATCAAGAAATTAGACAAATAGCATCATCTCCTCCTTGATGCAATCACATCAACGCATCATAGAGCGCAAATCTTTGTATGCTTTTTCTCATAATAGTATTAGCATCCAAATTCTCCGCGAAAATTAAAATTTGAGTTTTCACTCCAAAATTTATCAAATCACCGACAAGCTCATTAGCATGATTTCCGAGATCAAAAAGTCAACTATTGCCAGCTACGAAGAAATTTTCACGAACGCTTTTCAAGTTTTCTCCGAATCAAAGATCATCGATGAAGAATTCCACAAAAAATTCAACAATTTGCTTGACGTGGCTTATTCTGCCATTGACAACAACCTCCGTAACGAAGCCCAAAAAGCAATCGACAATGTTCAACAGAACACTAACCCCAAGTCTCATTTGGTCTCTCTGTTTCAGGTTCTTTACTTAATAGATCCAAACGATACTGTGACTTTTGAGAAATATTTCTCATATATCGTCGGGTACATCCGCCGCTTTGGTAACTTTACAGAAATCACTGCCCAAGAGCATCTCCAGATCCTTGCATGCAGTGCATGCTGCGTGATAACCAAAGAAACCTCCCACAAATCACGTTCTAAACTCGCATTTTGTTTCGATGAGTTAATCAAAATCGAATCTGGAGATGCAGAGGCAGTCCGAGCAGCAGTTGCTTCATTCATTTTGAAGAATTTAGCAAGCCTTCAGTCATTTAAGCTTACAGGAGCTTTGATGTTGCTGCAGTGCTTGGTGAACCAAATTGATAGTCCAGACTTCAATTCCGAGGTCTCGCAGAAAATCCTATTGATTGGAAACACTTGTGTCTCGACGATTACTACCAATAGCAATTCGAGCCCTTCTGCCTTACTGGAAATGGTGAATATCCTCAGCATAGTCATGACTCTGTGCTATAAATTGGTTGCGAAGTACGCTGTATCTGAAGAAGATGTAAATTCCAACCCGTTGATCTGTGAAGGGTATCTCGTATTGTTTGATAAAGTCCTTCTGCTCGACTTTTATAATACCGGATGCTCTTTAGTGTGCTTTCACAGTGACTGTGAGGTCAGTGGGCCTGTTAATGCTATCAAGCATAACGTTGTACGTGGCATTTCGAAGATTGCTCCCTATAATTTTAAAAAGCAGAGAAGACAAGTGATGGTTCAGAGCGCCGATTATATTTCTCCTCAGAAGAAAAAAATGGTTTCGTTCTATGGGAACGTGGTCCGATTTCTGCTGAAGGAGACTTATAATGCGTTGAACATTGCTATTGAAGGAGGAGTATCATTGAATGATAGCGTACTCTTTTTTTGTCATCTTCATTGTGCTAAATTATAGAAAATCATTCTAGTCGCATCCTGGAAACAAGGTCTTGGAAGTAGTAGTAGCTTTCTTAGCTGAAATGGCATACGATTTGGACTATTTCCATATATTTAACGAAAATAAAGAAGGGTAATACCCACTGAATTTCTTTGCTGACGCCGATTGTTATTCCAGAGTGATCGTGAATGTGATTTTAATGATATTGGTCAACACGAAGAGCGACTACGAGCATTTCTTTGAGAATCCAGCCGAACATGTCCAATTTGATACAGTGCTGGTGGAAAGCAAGGTAGCGCCGCCTATGAAACGATGTTTCCTCATAAGAAAATCTTGATAGGAAGCGGAAACGCTGAAATGCGCAGCGGCGAATTTACTCTACAACTACTGCGAGAGAATAGACGGGGCTTTGTCATTTGCAGGCCGATTTTTAATAGAAACGCTCTTCTACTCAGTCGAAAACAAAGCATTCGAATATAAGATCTTGCCCAACTATAAATCATGCACTTTCATCAGCAAAGTCGATGCAGCTAATCGAATTGAGACCGCTTTACTTGGCATAACAGTCATTATCATGCATATCAAAGAGCGAAGGGATTTATTGTCAGATAGTCACTTTGAATTCCAACTTTGACCTCAAATTCTTTTCTAGGGCCTTATTTGGATCATTTATCACCGAGCATCTGAATACACTCATAAGTCTAGAAAAGAAAAGTACTTCTTCCCTTTCTCTCTCTCGCTCTTAATGGAATCCAATTATAGCAATGATAAAACAAAGGGTTTGCCTTGCGATGAAATACTATTCATTCTTTCTCTATACAACGGCTCAAAGAAATCAAGCAGAATTTAGAGCAGTCCTTGAGTTCTTTTTCAAATGCCTTTTAATGGGTCAGAACGAAGGAGCCTCTATACAGGTAGAATTAGTAGATTTACATGTCGAACTAACCGGAACTTTCAATGAAAAGGCATTAAGCGCTTTGAGTCTAATCACGCGCAAAAACGACGGACTTTATGCTCGAGTGGACCAAGTGGTGTACGATATAATTCCATATGTAATGGACATTCTCTCATCCTCCATAAACCTCGAGTATTTTGAATTCGTCGCCGAGTTCATCGAGTAACAATTTCAACGTCTTTTCTTGTCTCATCTCAATAAAAGGACCTATGCGACTAACTTCGACAACAAATCTGAATTATTGATCAAGCAACTAGTAGATCGAATCTTCTCGGTAGGACTGATTCCTTACATTACTGGTTATAAACTGATTTAGGAATATACGAATACAAAAACATTCAACTTGACCATTACCAAATGCTTTCAAATAATTCAAAGTGTGCTGTCAAACAAAATGATTGTTGATGAATTCTTTGTAAACAATATCAGATTTTTTCAGTTATTCATGATACACGAGCAGATAAGCTTTGAAGCTCATTTAGAGAAACTCTTCCAGTTTTTAGACTTGACAAGAGTGGATCAATTTGACGAGTATCTCATTAAAATTGTGAATGCAACCCTCAAGTCATTAACCGCGGATACTGACGCGGGCTCGTCTATTTATGTGATCATTCAGAAATACTTCGAAAAGATACTGATAAACAACAACAACTCCATCAGTGTCTTTTTTACCATGTTTCATTACTTCTGTCAATACGGAAAGAGATATATCGCGCGCAAAAACAAGCAACTGCTGGAAGATGTAGCTTGCTCTTATTTGCTTTATTTGTTTAACACCTATACATAGATGCTGAAAATCATATTCAAAGCATTGGAATCGATTAATTCTCAAAACCTTGTACCAAAATTCATCGAATACAATCAATGTTGCCTTCTACTCGAGATGATAATTCAAGTATTTTGCTCGTTTCGATAGGGTTAATATGAAATTCTAACTTACAAAGTGTTTTTCCATTGCCAATAATGTTATCGAAGACTACGTCAATGACCTTCTCATAGGGCTCGCCAATGCACAAAACGCATTATTTACCTCCGGAACGAAGTTCTTGTGTGCTAGGTCTGATCTTTTTTCGATTTCATTGAAATTAAACATACAAATAGATTTTTCCAGGTATACTACTGTCTGATGGCATACTATCCTACCGACACTATTCGGGATCTACAAGCTAGAAATTGGCTGGGACCCCTTTTTGATGAGGCCATGAAAATATACCTCGATTACTTCAAAACAGACCAACTTGCAAGAAAGGTATATATACATAGATACTGTAAAAGTTAAAAAATCCAATTCATCGTTGACTAGATTCTCGTAGAAGCTATCTGCGGGCTTCTATATAGCGTTTCTCAAGCGAATTTGAACGAAAATGGTGTTCAAAAACTTTTCATGGTGCTTTTTGACCTCCTGAAGAAGGATATGAAACACATTGAAGAACGCAAGTATCTCAAATCTAAAATTCAGATTGAAGAAGAGAGAACTGCCAATATGAAAAAGAGGAACAATAAAATACGCAATGAGCTTATTGAAGCTGAAGACCTATCTTGCAATGCTGAAACGCTGGATTTTGATTTTATAGCGAGAACGGTGCTCGTGAAAGATGCTGAGGTAACGCTTATAATGAGAAGATATTTGTTTTACAACGTGAAATAGAAAGCTGTGGAGGAGATAGTGAAGAATATGCAGTTTCCTTTGAGAGAAAAAGACGAGTTTTACAGTTTTAGAAAAATCTTTCAATACTACAAGAAGAATTACCGTGAGATTGTAGAATCCATGCTGAAGAACATGTCTGAAGAAAACCGGAAGGTTTTTATTGATATGCTGCAGTCAAAAATCGTGGATCCTAACGAGACAATTGTTCGCAAAATTGTTAAGGTTGTGAAAAAGAAAGATGATATGTAACATTGTACAGTCATTAGCTCACCTCAAAAGAAGTTCTTTTGTATTTTTTTTTGGAGATATATATGAAAATGAAAAAATTTGCAACTTTTAATAATCCCCAAGCAAATTGAGGAGTTTAAGCGAGCGAGTAGCTTAACAATGGCCATCATGTTATTTTTCATGATGAGAAAACAACAATAAATGAGTCCACAATACACATGATTCATGTTCATATGCTAGTGAGAGGTTCCAACAACCATTATATCATAGATGTGGCCGAGATGAAGCAATTCTAGGGTAGAACTTTAAGTGATGTAATGTTTACTTTCGTGATATGAGATTTTAAGTGAATGAATCTTCCCATGAGCATTTTATTTGTTTCGTAGCTGTAAGAAAGAGAAATTGTTTATTAACCTTTGTTCAAGACCTGAGATAAAAGATAAAGTGATGGACTCCAAGCAAATTCGCTTCAAACTTGAAAATCCTGAAGAGGAGAGAAGAAAACAAGCACAGAAAATGAGAGAACTTAACCCAGACAAAATACCAATCATTTGTGAGAAGCATTCAAAGTCAAAACTTGAGAATTTGGATAAAAATAAGTAAATTGCATCAGAAACTGTATGAAGAGTTATGCTAATGCCTCATTTCACAGGTATCTCGTGACAGACAAGTATAAGGTTTACCAATTTATTCATTTGCTGAGAAAAAGAATCAATCTCAAGCAAGAAGAAGCACTTTACCTATTCGTTAACGGCCGAACCTTGCTCAAAAGCGGTAAAAAAGCTATCGATACCTTAGCTAAAACAACTTGTGTAGATTCAAAAATGTCTGAAGTTTATGATAAGTATAGAGATTCCGATGGGTTTCTCTACATCGAATTTTGTGAGTACAGTTCGTTTGGGAAGTAAGACTGAAGAGAGTTAACCAGTTGTTTTGTGCTCAGTGAAGTAAATGCGATCTGATAACCACAAAGAGGTTTCATGATTAGAATGTAGTGAATATGTATTTTATTTGCTAAAATGAAAATACTGATCGTGTTCGCTGTATCTTTGGAAAAAAAGGGCATCCAAATGTATCGTACATAAGAAAAAAATTATCATCTATTGATAGAATTTCCTTTCGATCACAAAGCAAATTAGAGAGAAAGAGACTAGGAAATGGTTCTTCTATTACTTGAAAGATTGCATCTATCATTTCTGTTTAACAAGAAGGATTATTAAGATTTAAGTAAACCACTGAATCTCAAAGAAGCGCGATATGACTTGAAAACTATTTCAGCCTTACTATCCAAATCAGGATCTATCTTCTTCATCTTACATTTAACTTGATTTTATTGCTAAATGGAGCCAGGAACAGTTGTATCTGAATAAATTTAGGCTTTCCCTCTCGTATATATGAAATGTTATTGGAAGTTAGACATTATATAAAAATAATTTCTCGAACCATTCTCTTTTATGTATTTCCTCAAATGTGAAAGCATGAAGAGGGCTTATATACTAATATTAATGATTGAATTCAATTGAGCTTGTATGTTGTTATTATTATTGTGCCGCGGATAATTAATAATTTATTGAGACCTTGGAATCGGTTTGAGGATCAGAGGCTCAATCGGTAGATAGTTGACCGATTCGACGTGTAGTTGAAATTTATAGTCCTTTGGAAGTGCAGTCTCGTATCTCTTGATGAAGTGCAGTATTACCACCTTCGCCTCAAGAACAGCTAAATGCTGACCTAAACACACTCTCTTTCCTTGAGAGAATGGAACAAACGAGAATGGATCAGTGCTTCCCGACTTCTGAAGGAATCTTTCAGGGTTAAATAAATAAGGATCTGTGTACACCTTTGGATTGAAACTCATTGCTCTATGACATACCGCCAATGTGTCTCCTTTTTTAATCTTGAGGTCAAGCAGCTGATGATCTTTGATAGCAACTCTCTCAGCCACATAAATCGACACTCCATTGAATCTGAGAGTTTCTTTGATGAATGCATGCAAATATTCAAGTTTATTAATGATTTGCATGGTTAGAGGCTGTCCTAGAGTCCAGTTGGTGTCATCAATTTCCTTCAGAATTTTTTCTCTCATGTGTGGGTACGCTGAAATGAAGTAGAATAGTTTGGACAAGAGAACAGAAGTTGTGTCGACTGCGGCAAAGAACATTCCAAAGAACTCTTGTATCATGGCGTTGTCATCAATTTTTGCATCAAGATCCGTTTTTCTTGCCTTGATCATGATTTCCAAGAAGTTTTGAGGGACATAAGATTCTGGGAAAGTTTTCATCTCTTCTTCCCTCTCTTTAATTAAGCCCTTGCAGACCTGTCTAAACATTTCCTTCTTCCTGAAAACATCCTTGTGAGATGGGAGAAGTTTTTTTGCGATTAACTTAGTACCCATGAGCATCGAGACGGGAGTGGTGAAGGCTGCTATTGCTTCTTCAAACAAGTCGGCAATATAATGTCCAATAATTTCACCTTCAACTTTGACATTCGATAAATCCTTTCCGAAGAATAATTCTCCGACCATGTCTGCCATCAGTAATTTGGACTCTCTAAAGGCGTTGAAAGACTCGACTTTTGAAGGATGGACTTTCATGCAGAATTTGATGGCTTGATTTTCGATTATTCCAAGTCTCTCATGCAAGAAATCGAAATGAAAAGCTTGTGAAAATATTCGCCGACGGGCTTTCCAAACATTATACTCCTCAAAGGCCATCGATCCTCCCAAGAGAAGTCCGACAGTCTCTACAATCCAGCCTTTTTTGTAGTAATCGATCTCTTTTGAATAAAATTCTTTTATGTATTTTGAATCCGTGAGCTGTAATTGCATATTGGGTCCCACATTAGTGATGAATCCCGGAACGTTTGGGTTGTTATAGACAAAGTCCACCCAGTAATAGAAAGCGTCATTATGCTCACGAGCAGCTTTTTCCCATGCTTTTAAAGGATCGAGTCCCTTGTAGAAGCAGGATTTTATTCCTTGTGCTGTATATCTTCTGATGAACAATTTTGGAACGATAACGAAATTGTATATAAGGATAGCAACACCAGCGAGGATCGAAAAACTGAGGAAAAGGACTATATTTGTGAGTAGCGAGAGACTCCAAAGGTATCCAAACAAGGAGAACATTGAGTTGAAAAGAATTGGATTTAATCGAACAATTTTGGATATAACTTGGATTATTAATTTCTGAAATTTGGTTTAAATATCTAAATATGGAAAATACTATTTCAGGACATCCTCCTCTCCTTGCGTTTTGAAGTTTCTGAATCTGCTTTGCCATAGTTCCGGACAAATTTCGAAAGATTCTACATGATCCGACAGTGTTGGACCTGTTGAGAGTTTGGAGCCAGAAAATTCTGCATGTTCGCTGAGTCGTGTTGTAAATTTCGATGAGTTAAAATATTTTTTTAGGATTTTGCTGAGGCTTCAGAGATCAAACCTAAATATGGGGCTAGAAACTATCTCATGGAGTTGTTTCTAGCTAAACTAATCCAGACCCAGATGTTTTCATCTATTGTGAGAAAAAAACTCTCTTAAATGTGGAAAAGAATATTATTTTAAGTTTGGACTGAGTAAATTAGTCTCATAGTTCTGCATTCATACTATTAACACCTTTTGAACAGTAGTTATGGATCCATTATGCATAGATATGTATATTTGCTTTAATTTTGCCGAATTTCTAAACCAAAGCAGCTTGCAGCTAGCTAATTTAAGTAGTAAACCTCAATAATTAATTCGATTACTACTTTGATTATTTACAAACAACCAACAATTTAATTGAACTTAGGGATAGGTCTTAGGATTAGAGGATCTATCGGGAGATAGTTGATGGATTCGATGTGTGGTTGGAACTTATAGCCCTTTGGAATCTCCGTCTCGTATCTCTTGATGAAGTGCAGTATTACCACCTTCGCCTCAAGAACAGCTAAATGCTGACCCAAACACACTCTCTTTCCTTGAGAGAATGGAACAAACGAGAATGGATCAGTGCTTCCTGATTTCTGAAGGAATCTTTCAGGGTTAAATACATAAGGATCTGTGTACACCTTTGGGTTGAAACTCATTGCCCTATGGCCCACTGTTATTGTGTCTCCTTTTTTAATCTTGAGGTCAACCAGCTGATGATCTTTGATAGCAACTCTCTCAGCCACATAAATCGACACTCCATTGAATCTGAGAGTTTCTTTGATGAATGCATGCAAATATTCAAGTTTATTAATGATTTGCATGGTTAGAGGCTGTCCTAGAGTCCAGTTGGTGTCATCAATTTCCTTCAGAATTTTCTCTCTCATGGGTGGGTACGCTGAAATGAAGTAGAATAGTTTGGACAAGAGAACAGAAGTTGTGTCGACTGCGGCAAAGAAAATATTAAAATACTCCTGTATCATAGCCTCATCATCAATTTTTGCTTCAGGTTCCGTTTTACTCGCCTTGATCATGATTTCCAAGAAATTTTGAGGAACATAGGAATCTGGGAGCGTCTTCATTTCTTCTACCCTCTCTTTGACTAATCTCCTGCAGAGATCCCGAAAAATTTCTTTCTTCCTGAAAATTTTTTTGTGAGGTGGTAGAAGCTTTTTGGCTATTAGCTTAGGACCCATGAGCATCGAGATAGGGGTAGTGAAGGCTTCTATTGCTTCATCAAACAAGTCGGCGATATAATGTCCCATGTCCTCACCTTCCACTTTGATATTCGATAAATCCTTTCCGAAGAAGAGCTCTCCAACAATCAGCGACAGAAGCGATTTGGACTCTCGAAAAACTTTAAATGACTCAACTTTTGAAGGATGAACACTCATACAGAATTTGATGGCATGATTCTCGATTATGCCAAGTCTCTCCTGTAGAAAGTCGAAGTGAAAAGCCTGTGAGAAAATTCTCCGACGGGCTTTCCAGAGATCAACACCAACAAAGCTCAATGATCCTCCTAAGAGAAGTGCAACAATATCTTTAATCCAGCCTTTTTTGTAGCATTCAAACTCTTTCGAATAAAATTCTCTAATGTATTTTGGGTCTGTGAGTTGTAGTTGCAAGTTCGGACCAATGTTAGTGACGAATCCCGGAGCGTCTGGGTTGTGATAGGTAAAGTAGTCTCTCCATAAATAGAAGGCATCATCATGTTCTCGGGCGGCTTTATCCCATGCTTTCAAAGGATTGAGTCCCTTGTAGAAATAGGGTTTTATCCCTTGTGCTTCATATCTTCTGATGAACAATTTTGGAGCGATTACGAGTTTGTAGAAAAGAATAGCAACACATACAAGGAGCGGGATAGCAATGAGAGAGGCGAGCTTTGGTAAAGAAAGGCTCCAACATAGTGCGAATAAAGAGAACATTTCAAATGTCTATAAGCGTTTTTAATGTAAAGGTATAGGTTTTATATTATGAAAAGCAGGGTAAAGCCCGAATATTTAAAATCTATTTCAGGCCAGTGCGTATTATCTTCTGGAGGCTCTGACTCTATGATAATGAGATCCAAAAATTTTTTAACCTCCTCCTGCCTCTCCAAAATTTAAGTTTTTGTTGGCCATCCTTCAAAAAATTTCCAAATTAATGAGGTTGAATTAGTTTAAGACAAAAAAAAATTATTAAAATTGCTAACGATAGCGCCTTAATTTTTCAAAAGAGTCTTGCTTTGCAAATGGATTAAAAAATGTTTGTTTCTCCCATTTCGTGAACAACACTACACAAAGCTTATTTCTCAATGATTTTTTTTTTCAGCTTTCGTATGTTGGTCATATGATTTTTGCTAAATTTGATCTTTCATTTACTTTTTCTAGTTTCCTCAATTTTGTATAGAGACTGCCAATGAAGAGCACTCTAGACAAATTTTTTCATATATATGACCAATCAATATTATTAAATTATCACTCCAATTTAATCGGCAAAGATCTAATTGGTCTTCGGAACTGGTCTAAGAATCAGAGGCTCTAATGGCACGTAGTTTATGGATTTGATATGCGGCTGGAACTTATACCCTTTAGGAAGTTCAGTGTCGTACCTCTTGATGAAATGTATTATGATCACCTTTGCCTCAAGCATAGCCAAATTTTGCCCTAAGCAGACTCTTTTTCCTTGAGAGAACGGAACCCAGGTAAAAGGGTCAGTCATGTCCGACTTCTGAAGGAATCTATCAGGATCGAAAGTACGAGGATTTTTGTAAAACTTTGTATTGTTGCTCATTGCTCCATGGCATACCGCTACTGTGTCTCCTTTCTTAATCTTGATGTCAAGTAGCTGGTGATCTTTGGTAGCCACACGATCAGCCACATAAAACGTCACACCAGAGTATCTCAGTGTTTCTTTGATGAAGGCATGCAGATACTCCAATTTATTGATAGTTTGTATACTTAGGGGTTGTCCTAGGGTCCAATTTGTGCTATCGATCTCCTTTAGCAGTTTTTCTCTCATCTCTGGATAGGCTGTAACGAAGTAGAATGACTTGGATAAAAGAACGGACGTAGTATCGACCGCAGCAAAGAACATTCCCATGAACTCGTCTATCATAGAACTTTCGTCAATTTTGGCTTCAGGCTCGGTTTTTCTGGCTTTGATCATGATTTCCAAGAAGTTTTGAGGAACATAAGATTCGGGGAGGTCCTTTAGTTCTTCTTCTTTTTCTTTGATTAAACTCTTGCATACTTGCTTTAGGATCTGCTTTTTTCGGAATATCGCTCTATGTGCTGGTAGTAGCCCCTTTCGGACAAGTTTGAGACCCATTAGCATCGAGACAGGCGAGGTGAAAGCAGCTAATGCTTCTTCGAATAAGTCGGTGACATATTGGCCGATAACTTCGCCTTCTACTTGGAAGTTCGATAAATCCTTTCCGAAGAATAATTCTCCGACGAGGTTTGCCATAAGCAATTTTGACTCTTTAAAGGCGTTGAAAGACTCGACTTTTGAAGGATGGACTTTCATGCAGAATTTGATGGCTTGATTTTCGATAATGTTGAGTCTTTCTTGGAGATAATCAAAGTGGAAAGCTTTTGAGAACACTCTTCGGCGAGCCTTCCAGATTGTGTCGTTAGTAAATCCTAATGAGCCGTCCAGAATCAGTCCGACTGCTTCTATAAACCAACCTTTTTTGTAATAATCGAGTTCTTTAGCATAGAATTCTTTGATGTATTTTGGATCGCAAAGTTGAAGTTGTACTACTGGACCCAAATTCGTAACAAATGCCGGAGCATCTGGGTTGTTATAGGCGAAGTCTTTATACTTATAGAAGGCATCATCGTGCTCTCGTGCTGCTTTATCCCATGCTTCTAAAGGGTTAAGTCCCTCATAAAAGCAGGTTTTGATTCCTTGAGCAGTATATCTTCTAATAGTGAGTTTCGGAGCGATAATAAAAGCGTAGATGAGAACTCCTGCACCCACTAAGGATGAAACAGCGATGAGAAAACCAATTTTGGATATTAAGGAGAGACTCCAAAGGTATCCGAACAAGGCTAACATTAAATTCAAAAGAATTTTGTTCTAATTATTTAAAGATTTAGGATTTCTTGTATTAAAAATTGAATTAAATTCCGAAATTAAGCAGCCGCCTTTTGTGCCTTAATTTCATGTTGTCGAGGTTCAAATGTAGCTGTGAAATTTCAGATACAAAAAACTATAAAGATATTATTCTATCTTGAGGGTATGATATACAGATATCACAAATAGTTTGATAAGCTGCCGTTGATGGTCCTCAAATTTGAAATTTTACACATGTCGACGACAGGAGAGCGAGGAAATTAGTTTTTTCAACTAAGTCTTTATTTTGCTAATCGGAGGATTGAGTCTGAGGATTAGAGATCTTCTTGCGGATCAGTGATGGAGCTTTAATCCTTCTGAAAGTTTAGTTTGTTACATATCTTATCAAATGTACTAATATCACCTTCTCTTCAATATGTTGTAAAGAATATTGTCGATGGTACGTCTGGATTAGGTTTTCTTGTGCCTTAATCATGATTTTCAAGGAAGTTTGATGATTAATCTGAAACAGGAATCTCTGTTCTGGCTAAGTCATAGCTTCCCAAATCTTGAGACGAACACTAACACTAATAACAGTTAACAATACTCTTTTTGAGCTTTCGGAAGTTCATTGCTTCACAATCATCATAAAAGCAGCCACATTCACACAACTCAATATTAGAAGATAACTAAATTGAACAGGAAATCCTAAATTCCTGGGTTGACAACTTGAAAGGAAGATTAGAAGTGGAGGAAAACCAGTAGTCATATTGTAAAAAGCTAAGCGTTAAAATTGAAAATAACCAACAAATACTAACTCGGTAAAGAATGCACCTTTCAATTAAACTTCAAAATAAAAAAACGTATTATTCTTGAACTCTTTGAACCAATATCATACCCAAGTCATGATTACCCAATCCAGCACTTACGGTGCTCTCCATCTTGAGACCGATGAATCACCTGAGCAAGCTGAGCGAGTCGAGCAAGGCGATATAGTTTTCAGAAATCTCGATGAAAGTTATTCTTTGGGTATCACATTAGTTAATTTAGCATATTCTGAAATATCTTTGAAGCGAAACCTATCCACACTTTAGACTCTGCAGATGACACTATTAAGAAACCAATGAATCTTCAAACGTCGTAAAATTTTAACCAATTTTAGACCATTGAAAAAATTTCGAACAAGACAGAGGATCCGATACTTAGTGGATAGTGAAGAAATTCTGCTATATTTTGCATTTAAAGGCGTTCCCACTAATATTGATGCATTCGTCGAACTTTTTGTGAAACATAAACTCTTACTGTCTTTGATGCTAATGGATATTCTGAGTGGAGTGCATCAAATGCTGATGAAAGAGCACTTACTTATGAGGGTAATTTTTGTCCGTTCTTCGTTATCTGATCAAGCATAGCTAATAAAATCATCCTACAGAGTCGAAGATGTGGCTATGACAATTCTTGAGATCACAGTTCTATTGGCAGGTATGAAGGATTTGCATTTCAATGCATGAAAATGAAATCAGTTAAGGGAATGATGGCATGCGCTTACTATGCCGTTGGAATAATTGCACTGCTCAGGATGTCAGTGAAATATTTTTCATTATTTGGAGCTTTGTCAATGTTACAGCTCTTCATTGAGTTATTAATGATAAATATTGAAAGGTAATTAAAATTCTGACGCTTACGATTAATGGTTATATCAAGTTTCAGCCTATTCGATTTTGTGACGAAGCTTTTCGTCTTGGTTTACTCGAGGTTTGTAATGCAAATCATACAGAGTCTTCTGTTGATTCCTCAGTACGCAGAACCTTAAATTCAAGTTCCCTAATGAGAGAGAGAGAGTTTCAATGAATCAGTGATAATAACTTGATCAGAATATTGTCATATTTGGTGCTGACATGAAGCAACGCAATACTTATTTTCCGACTTAGAAGAATATAAACTCCGGATAGTTTTTGAGCATTTATTTGAGCCATAAACGATAATTGTGGTGATATTCATTTTTTTTTTCTTTTTTGCTTCTGTTTTGAAATCATTTCTTAATTATCAAACTTTCTATATGCATGAATCAATTGAAAAAAACCATTCAAGCGAAATGAAAGAAAAAAATATTTAGTGTTGTCAAATTAGAAATGAAAATGCTATTTTCGATTACGCTTGCAAAAATCAACTTCGGTCTTGTATATAGTATTGTGAAAAAGAAATAAAATGCTATCAAAGAGACAGCTCTTCTTGAATTTTTGAGTAAACATAGGGAATGAAAATACAATATATTATCAGTTCTTAAGCGAAAGAACCGCAAACTATATTGAAAAATTGGGATGCATGCGCTTGAAACCATTGTTTGATTTGATCAAGAAAATTATAAGAAGGCATTATTGAAGATTAACGAAAACTATTTTCGCAATAGGATTCGCTGCGGGAACATTTAAACTGTTAAATAGAGTTTATTTTTCAAATCTAATTACCATTCAAAATTCCCTTCAAATATAAATATGACTGAGTCCATCAACGACTTCCAGGCCTTTTATTTAAAAGTATCTCAAGATCCAAATCTCACGTATCTTACCGAAGACTATCCTGAGCTGATCGCTTGCTTTCGCGTAATGACCCTCTTCACAATCAATTTCCAACAACAAATTTTTACAGAATATCGAGAACCTCACAGAAAGACACATGTTCCAGATACTCCTAGCCGCAGAGAAAGATGTAAAATACGTTGTTTTCTCTATCGCACTCACACCCATCTCTTAGACAATGAAGCTTACAGACATGCTCGAACACCTCAAAGAAGAAGTAAAAGCTCAAGAAGCTGAGCTAGCTGACCGAGAACACAAGATCCTCGTCCTTCGTCAAAAAATAGCCAGCCCACATCGTGCTGAACCGGTGACCCTGGGAGTCTCACCAAGCGAGCGGCTGTCTTCGAATGAGCAAATGAAAAGAATTCGGGAGATGCTCGAGCTTCCTGTGGAAACTTCTGATCTCTTTGAAGGAATAGAACAAAAGTTAGAAGAATTGAAATACCGGTGTTGTTGATTATTTTCGTATGTGCGAGCTTATCAATATTATAGGAGACAAAACGAACCTCTCAGTATCAAATCCCTGCATTCAGATCACCAAGAGAAAGAGTTGCTAATGGAGCGAATAAGAGACCTTAACGACGAGAATTTGCATTTAGTTCAAAAGATAAATCAGCTGAAAGAGATGCTTCAGGTTCAAGCTGCTGGCGGTGAAAAAAAGCAAAAAGAGATCAAAAATATGAGGAAAAAGAAAATTGCTTTAGAATTCAGCATAAAGAAGGCGCTCGAGAGGTTGATTACGAACGTTCAACTCAGAGACTAATACTTCTGAATAGACTGCGAGTTGATATAAGCATGATGAAAGATGAGGTTATTAGAAATAAGAACTATGTGGACGTTTACATACAAAAGATGCGCCATTCACTCTCTGAGATCACTGCGATCGGAAAAGAAGGTCTATTAACGGGCAAATTAGATTCCAGGCAGTTTTCCTTTTACGAAGACACAAAGCAATTCCAGCATGGGATGTTTGATCGAACAAGATCTGGCAGGACGAATACCCGGAAATTGCATTCACATCCTCTAGAGTAAGATTTTAGTGCTCTTTGCTCTGATCAAGTTGATGTACGAAAAGGCTTGAGGATTTACGGAAGAGTTTGAATATGCTCTCAACGAAGCACAACCGCGAGCTCAAAAAATTTTTTGATTTCGCAAAAACATGTAATTTGAAACCCTCCTAAGACCAAAGAACTTATTGACATTGCAGATTTTTTAGGAGAAAGATTTATGGATACGGAGCTCAAACCAAATAAGCAAGCTGATGTAAAAAATTGAATTGTTAATGATTTTTTGGACAATGATAAACTGATAAATAGTATGCACTTATGAAAATTAAGTTAAAGGCGTTGAGGGACGAGTTTATGAGCAGGCAAAGCAAGATTTCAGATATAACAAACAAGATAAAAGAATTGAGCTTATTTAAACTTGAGATCGAAAATGATGTGAGAGTCATTTTAGAGGAGAATTTTTCTGTGGTAAGGATTTTAATCTTGAATTCAAATGCGCTGATCGCTACTGTTAGCTCAAGGAACAAAACACAGAATTAAAATTGAGATTTTTCATTAAAGCCTTAACAATGCCGATGAAACGTATGTTCAAAGAGTTTTTGATGAAATCAGTCTCTTAAGAAGAGCATTCTTTTTCAGATGCAAATCTCGAATGGTTATGAGGCGAGCAAGGGTATTTTTTTTCATGCATAATTTACTGTCTAAGTTTGATTGTATATTCCAGTGTTCAATGACCAATCATTATTGTACATGTAAATTCTCTTTTCCATTAGGTCTCGGTAAAACGGACTTTCATCATTGTTTTATGAAGTGAAGGTCCGAAAATTCACCAGGCACATAATTATTTCACACCTATATCTGTATAATCAAGTTCCTATCAACAAGCTATTAAGCATGTCAAGCATATCAGTACTTCTCAATGAATTATATGAATTCTCTAAAGATGAAACATGTACTCTACAATTCAAATATGCATGAATGCATTTTAACTCCAAAAAATGACCAAAACATTATCATAGTTGAGTTCTAGATCAAGCAGAACCCAGTTTGAGATCGAATATTCATTTAAGCAATGACCGGTTTCTTGAGTCCTCCCACAATTACGAAGGGTTCTTCTTCTGCGCTCACACTTGTAGAAATATCACAGGTTCCATATTCAATTGCCGAAGAGGAAGACTTCAGAGAGTCTTTAGCAGGGGATTTATTCTCTACAAAATGCTTTAGCCATTCCCAGGCCGCGAAGCCGATAGAAGACCCAATAATTAGTAATAACCCAATGTAGTAAGCTCTTTTGCTTTCTACATCTGCACAGAATGGGGTTGAAAAGGAACTGATTCCGAATTCAAGGGTCTTGCAGCCCACAACAAAAGACATGAACCCAGCGATTAAGCATATAACTAAGGCGAATGCGAAATGCCGGTCGAATCTTCTCTGATCGTTCTGGTGTTCAAAGCAGCGGTAGCCCATGAATTCAAATGTTTAAATTAAGTTAGATTTCTGAAAACGTAAATTATTATCGTTTTGCAAATCAGTTTATCGAGAGATAGTAAATTGACAAAGGAAATGAGAGGAAGGCATAAAATTTAAAATATTTCAAGGAGTTTGTGTCTCTGACTCAGTGCTCCAGAGTTCCGTACACATTTAATTGGTCAATTACATCCGTGATCGGATACATTTTCTTTTTGGATTTTAGTCGAGTTTTTCGATATATTGTAAATTGATGAAATAATCAGATCTCTGCCTTAAGTTACTTGAGGGGCTGATACAACAACAAAAGGTGTCCCCTCAGGATTGGAAGCGATACTGATCGATCTGAACCAAAGCCTTGGTTTCTTTTTCCATACATTCTCACTTAAGACGCTTTTTTGAGACGGGTGTCACAACGAGAGAAGACCTAACAACTGATTTGCTATTTCTTACAGCATTCGTTATACCTACCCACACCCAAATTGCTAGAAAAACTCTCTTTTCGTGAAGCTGCTAGTTATAGACATTCATCATATGTGTGCCGAAACCTACCTCATTGATACTCTCCATCAGAAATTACGGAGCAAATAACTTGTTTCTCAAAATCTACCCACAATTCCCAATACTACCTCGACTGATTGACAAACAATATTCAATACTCCTCTTCTTTTCTTCATTATAAAGACGCAATTAGCCACTTTGATTTGATGGCTGGATTAAATCAATTCAATCGATCGCATTAATACCTATATCTTGCTTTTATTTTTAATTTCGATGAGTACTCATACAATAACTAAAGATACCAGTAAGATTTAATGAAAATATCAAGACACGTATCTATCATATTCCCTATTTTGGCTTTCCTTGTTTCAGCCTGTGAAGGTGTTCAGAGTCCAACTCATCATCAAGGATCAATGGACACGAATCTGTTAATTTCAGATGAATCCAAACAAATTCGTTCACTACTCCACATCATCAGTCTACCAGAGTTTACTTCTACTCACTCGGCTAACGACACTCAAAATATCTCCGGAGCTCTGAACCACGCAATCGAATCTCATAATTCACCATTAAGAAACAAAAGAAATCTGCAATGGAGCTGGCAAGACAATAGCTCTCAGCCTGTTATCATTCCAGAGAGTAACTCTTCTTCCGATCTTCTGATAACCGACCCACAATCTCTGAGGAACTACTCTTATGTTTTTCATGTCATTCCTCATACTCATGACGATCCGGGATGGTTAACAACCATTGATGGCTACTACACTGGAGAGAGTTCTCCGTTTGGAGAATGCGTGAAAGACGAGCTCAATAAAATATTCAATCTCCTGGAAAGCAACCTCAATCGAGTTTTCTCTTACGCAGAGATGGTATTTTTCGAGAAATGGTATTATGACGAGATCAACTTTGATGATGTGGGTACTAATGCAACGTATGTCCACAAAAAAATCAAAGAAATGTTATCGAACAAGCAGCTTTATTTTCCTAACGCTGGGTGGGTGATGAACGATGAAGCCTGCACTTACTACGAAGATATCATCGAACAATTCATAATTGGCCATAGATTTGTTCACCAAGAATTCGGATATATTCCTACGGTTGGGTGGTCCATCGACCCGTTTGGGCATTCTTCGACTCACGCGTATCTTCTCGCACAAATGGGAATTAACATGGCGTATATAGGTCGTATTCATTACAAAGACCTCGCAAAGAGGAAAGATGAGGATAGATTGGCGTTTGTTTGGATCCCAGACAAAAATTTCCCAGAGTGGAGCTTGATAGGCCATATTAATTACAACAAATATGGAGATACAACCGAATCTGGCACTTGTTTTCCGAAAGTTTGCCAACAGGAAATAGAAAATGACTTGAATAAGACTGTAAGTTGGCTAATGCACCAAGCGGCAAGTTATAGTAGTCACCATGTTTACTTCCAGATCGGTGAAGACTTCGTCTACAGCAGGAGAGGCTCACGTCTCTACAGAGCCATTCAAGAGTTCGCCCACGATTTAAACTCTTTTCCTTACAATAACTATAGCAAAACGATCCTCAGCTCCATGGATACGTATGCCAATGCTTGGTTTGATGACTATAGCCGCGCTGCAAATCAGACTCTTTCTGTTAAAGAAGATGATTTTTTCCCTTATGCCGATCGCACTCTAGAACCTGGCTATTGGACGGGTTTTTTTTCAACGAGGCCTACTCTCAAAGAGAAAATTAGATCTGCAGGAAAATTTCTCCAAACCTCCAAAAAGATTCTTTATGGGATGCTTTTAGGCATTGAAAATGCAACTGAGAGGAATATTTCATTCTATCAAATGAATACGGCCGTTAGTAGATTAGAAAAAGATGTGGCTTTGTGTCAGCATCATGATGGTGTTACGGGCACTTCGATGTCTCATGTTAATCAGGACATGTTGGAAAGGCTAGCGAATGCTACTAAAGCTGTATGGGAGTTAATTCAGCAAGGCTTTGATAGAGAAAATGAGAGGGTATTCAATCTGTCGCGAGAGATACACAGCGATGATCAAAGGAACAAGTCAGGAAACGAAACCTCCAACAACGGTACTTCTAAGAACGAGACTTTTCAAAATGCCACTAACAACACTAACTCTTCAAATGAAAGCAACAATTCGAATGCAACTGCTCATAATGAGAGTTATGATTCGAATATAACTGCCCACAATGAAAGCAACGTTGTTGTTAATCACACGATGCGATTTATGGAAGATAAAGTTATTATTAGCCTTGCCAACGAATCATTAGCTGACATCAATTCATCTTCTGCCTCTTCTTATGCTAATTCCTTTTACCTCGACGACACATCGAGTTCAGTAAAATTTTTCGAGTATTCTACACATCTTTCACCACCTTTGATAAACGATACTCGGCATAAAATTCTACTCTTGAGAATCTACAACCCCGGTCATGGAAGAGCCACAGTTCACCGAGTTAAAATCCCTCACTCGAATCTCAAAGGTATGACCTTCTCAATAGAACTTTAATTAATAATGGCTTTGAAGTTTCAAACTCTAGTGGACTTCCTGCCAATTATGATATTATTTGTGCTGATGATGATTACACTAACTCTGAGCAGCCAGACTGTGATCTTTATTTATATGATTTTTTCCCTCCTTACGAGACAAGACGTTACACTATCGAATATTCTAATAATGTCTCTCCTAGAATTCAACCAGAGAGTCTCCAGAAAGGGACAGAGCTTGCTATTGAATTACCTTTCAATAGTTCGTTTAGGGTAATCTTTTTTTTCTCCCACAATCTCACAAAGCGGACTCTATTTCTTGTTAATAGATCCAGCCAGATAATAAAACCTACAGTTATAATCTATGTGGTCCTGACGGAGGCTGCTTGAAAGAAACTTTCACACTTGATTACAAATATTACCAAAGCGTCGATGGAGACGTCGATCAACCTTCCGGTTTCTATGTGATGAGGGTTCAGTCACCATATAAATTCCCCCTGTCAGATCGCTCCGAATGTTCCGTATTCAGAGGGAAGCACATAACATTAATCAAAGTAAATTTTTTTCGAAGTGTTGGAATTCATTGCTGATACTTCTTAGATTTCCCATTATAATAAGAGATATCAGAGAGGCTATAAAAAAGAACAGGTCGTAACCAAACTGCGAATAAACAATCATGATCTTACAAGCGGGATTGAGATTGATACTTTCCTGAATCCTGTGCCGTTGTTATCCGAAGGAATTGAAGTTATTCTGTTGCTTGCGAGTCACACAATCAAGAATGAGGGAGTGTTCAATACAGATTCGAATGGACTGAAAATGATTCAACGGAAAGTGGATCAGAAGCCTGATTTCGATGTGGAGACGACCGGACATCAAATAGAAGCTAATTACTATCCTATCAATGCTGGAATCACAATTAGTGACGTGGAGACGGGGAGGACAATGGGGTAACACTTCTAACATAAAAATCCAAATCTAAAGTTATCTGATTGCTTTTTCAAATTTTTTTAGTGTTTTAAATGATAGATCTCAGGGCGCAAGCAGTCTCGCTAACGGAGAGATTGAAATAGTCATAATGAGACGAATATTGACAAACGATCAAAAAGGAAACTGGGAGCCATTGAATGACTTTGGTAGCTTTTCTTCACCAGAATCTCTGCTAAGAAAAAATTTTGCTACCATTAGAAATCGTAAAAGATTACCAGCAAAGTAATGGTTCAGCTATCCAAAACCTAACTGAAAGAGTAAGATGTTTTCATCAGTACGTGTTTTCAAATTCAGGTAAATATTATATTTTATTGCTTAATATGTTCAAACCATGCTTAGACATCAACAACGTTTTTCGAAAGAAACAAATAGAAAGGGAGACTAAATTCTTCACATCTTATCAAGAAATCTACTTATCAAAGAAAGGCTTGACTAATCTGTCAATTTTTGCAAACGCTTCAGAGTATCTTCGGAAGCGGAACTTCCTTCCGCCATTCGTCGAGGCTTCCTTCCGCTCATATTCTCCTGATAAATTTATTATCCGTCTCGTCAACCTGCATGATTCACAAACTGCATATAATATTTCAATTCTTGAGAGTGATGGGAGCATTCCTCTCTTGTCTTCCCTGTCAGGACTAGCAATTAATGTCAAAGCCCAAGGAGTTGAAGAGATTTCTCTCAATACAATCCTATCAAAAGAGAAAGTCTTGAAGGAGAAGGTGAAAATTCGAGAAGCTGGAGAAATCAACATCGACTCTCTTTTAATTAAAAGTAACGAGAAATTCATTTAATTCATCTAATCAAACCTTGGAGACTTTACAAATTTTACAATGAGACCAATGGAAATATTGACCTTTCGTTTCTATGGCCTGAGTTTTAATAATACTTTGGATCAAGAAGCCCTGAGCAGTATAAATCTTAATATCCTTGATTGAGCTTTACTAAATCATTTGAAATAGGAGCATTTTCAACAAATTGGTTTCTCAGCGATGAATATGAAATCCCCGCATTTGCTTTACTTGAAGAAGAATATGAACCTCCTTTCGCTCAATTTGAATATTGGCTTCATCCAACCTATGCAAACGCTCCTAAAGATAACAATGATGATAACAAAGAGCCTGAGAACCCCGAGAATTTTAAAAAGTCTCACAAAATCTTTGTGATTTTCTGCTCGGTCGTTGGGATAGCGATATTAACGGCAGTTGCGGCAGTGCTTATTTCACGATACCGAAAGAAGAAGATTGGAGCATATATGAAAAATGTTGATGAGCTAACCCTACAGTCGACTGAACCAAGTAATTTTATTTGTACTTGTCCAGAGACGAAGTTTAACCTGAAAATTAAATTAAAGCTATGACGGCAGAAAAGGCAAAAAAATTTGAAAACTCCCAAACTGAAATACTCGATGTGGAACCTCCCAAAATAGAAATGACTGTTCTCCCGAATGTAACAATTCACCAACCAAAAGAAGATGAAGATGACTTGAGGCCTTATTAGAATTGGAAATGCTTTAAATTATTCAGCTTTTTTTTTTTTAATAACATGGACATAAGCGCAAAACAGTCTACTATTACACTCGAGGAAACATCTAATGTGCAAGAATATTTTTGCACGTGAAAAAAAAGTGATAAGCGCAAAAAAAAAAAGAGGGTCAGGTTTGGCCATTTTAACATTACTCATCGAAAACGATTAAATCCAAATCGAATGAATGAAATATCTGATGATTAATTCAGTAGAACTGCGGAAAGTGGTCAAAGGAAGTGGTGGTGTAGGAGTAAGAAATCGAATTCTCTCAACTTTCAATGTTCATTGGCATTAGTCTCTTTTTATGTTGCGGAAAGCAGCTACCAGCAAGACACTCCTTTTTTTCCCCTCTCTTTCGTTGTAGACTAGAACAGTTATTATCGAAAAAATCTGTGAAAGTACTTTGTTTAGTTGGCTAGATAGCCACTCTTGCTATATTTGTTGTAAGGAAAAGATGTAAAGATATTCTGCAAATTATTTTGTGTATTCCTCGAAGTATGGCAAAAATAATCAGATTACGGTATGAAAATAATTTTTGGCTTCAGAACATCGTGCAATAGTTCTTGCAAATATTTTCCAACATTGAAGCCCTTTGCCAAATGATAAAACTTTACTCCCGAATCCTCTATGAAAACGAAGCACTACAATGGCTAAATTCTAAGGTCTCTGATCTATCAAGTGAAAGGTGTTGATGTTTCATGAAGGTCAACTCACAAAAAAAACCTATGAAGTCTAACAAAGCACTCTGAAATATTTTAGGTTTAACAGAATTGTCTGGCAATCAAAAATCGTTAACTAAAATCGCCTTTCAGTTTCTTTGCTATGAAAGCCCCATATCAAAAGAGGTGAGTGAATTTTCTCATACCATAGCTAAATTTCCTTGTCAGTAAGGTTAGTATTGACCAGATTTGACTTACTAAATTTTCTCGAAATTTGTCAAAAAGAATTGTAACCTCAGTAAATTAGAAAATTTGAACCTTCGAAGATTGCCTGAAACCCTAATGGAACAATCGGTAAAAACGCAATCCTTACCCTTCTTCTAGCACAACACAAACGTTCTTTCCATTTTCGGCACACTGCCAGGTAGAATTAGCCCACCTGCAATGATAGGAGTTTTTGGCTCTATTTTCAACATTAAATCGGATAGTTGCCAATCTAACTCGCAAAAACGGATATCAAAATTCACTTTAAAGCTGGCAAAATTCCACCGGATAAATAACTAATTCTAATAATTGTAGTACACACGGAACTTTGAGTATGGCTTTCGTTCTTAATAGTTTGAAAAAAGCCACATTCGGAATGTAAAAAGCCCTCATCCAAGAACCTTGTCTGAGAATTTTGCTTTAGAAAGGACTACATCACAAAGTCCTCGCTTGAAAGGACACTTGATGAAGTTACCAGTAATGAGGACACAATCGCTCCCTCAAACCTCCTTTACCAGCTTTCGAAACAGACAGAGAACCCGTAAGCATCGTTTATGTACTTTCGCTAATCACGTTTTATAGAGCTGATCTCAAAACAATCATTGAATATATAAGAGGTAGGCTGGAATCTGATCCAAGTGGATGGAGGTCCATATTTAAAGTAATTACTTCTCCAAAGGCAGCTACTTACTTGTCTATAGACATTACTGCTCATAGACTACCTTTTGAAGAACGGCTCTGACTTATGCGTTAGAGAAATAGGCGATTTGCGCTGTATTCTCAAATTAGTCAAGAAATTTAGCTATACCGACAACTCGGTTGATCGAGGCGCCAATAGTAACTATTTCCTGTTGATTGAAACTAACTGAGTGACTACAAAGTTAGAGAAAAGGCTGGCCAATTAGTGGATCTTATTTCTGATCCAAAGAAAGTCGAGGAACAGCGTGAACTTTCAAAGAAAATGTATGAGAAGTTGAATGGAGCGAAAAAAGTCACGACCCAACATCTCGACAAAGACTCTTATGCCGTAAACGCATTTCAGAGTAGTTTAGGAATTCAAAAACCTACAGCAAGTATAAAACCATTGTGAGTCTCGTATTAACATTTTCTTTGAAAAAAGAGACTGGATTTGAAGGATTTGGCTCAAAAGATATAGTTAAAGGCTATGGAGCCTTCTCCAGTAAAGACATTAAAGCAGAAATTTTTGATCTCGGGAAGTTTTCGAAAAACGATGTTACACCATCTAAGCCTACCACTCAACCTTCAACTACAGCAACATCCTCAGCAGACGGCACAGGAAACGAAAATAAAGGTAAATTTTAATTTTTCGACCATTTCATTAACCAAATATAGAAACTCCAAAAAAAGAAAAGGTCTGCGTTAAAAGCCTTCATAGAAATAAAACGCAAAACGAAAAAAAACCAAAGAAGGAAACAAGCGAAGACGTACCTAAAGAGCAAGAAAAAGTACAGCCTGACGAAATTCCAAACAATACATGTAAATTAATTTGATCTCATTGAGTTTTAAACTTTCATTTTCAATAGGGGACTGGGACAATGTTAATATAATAGTCACAGAAAAGGTTCAAAATGAGCAACCTCAAGAGCAGAAACAGAGCTCTGAGGGCTCGACCAAGTCTAACGAATCTCAAGGTAACTGTTCTGAGCATGAAGATGCTCCTGAGAAAGATGAGAAAGATGCCTCTCCTGTTTTTGATACCATGACAGGATCTGTTCAGAGCACAAATCCTCAGGTAAATCCTTAATACGCAATGGTTTGTGACTAATTGGTATTCATTATAGCCTGTTGTTCAAGATCCTCTGTCACAGCTTATTGATCTCAGCGATTTTAAAGAAGTTATCACAACACAAGCGATCCGAGAGAAAGTATACGGTGACGCCAATGGTGTCAATCTTCTTCATATAAATCCTGACGAGAACATCACCTTGGAAACCGCATGATTTTGTCGCTAATTTTGTGAATATGTTGAAAGTCTCTCTAATAAAATTGCAGGACTTTATTGTGTTGAGTTTTATAGCATGGTATTTCTGCTAATACATAGGATTTGTAGTTGATACTTGCATTGGGAGAGGATTTCTGTAGATATATAGAGCTTATTATTTATCAGTTTGTGTGAATAAATAATGATTTTAGGATAGGATGTCATCATGTGGGAGATATCAATTTTTTTATACTAATATTGTTGGGTTTTCATGGTTGATAATATTCGTCTCAATGGAGTATTTGTTGTTTTATCACTTGTCAAATACCAAATAATCCAAGCATAATTTGTATCTTAGAAAAGATCGAAGTTTGGTAAGAAATTGAGACTCGTGAGGGACTCATGGAACGTGCACAATTGTATGCCTAAAAGGTGTTTGGAGACTTACAGAAAACAATTTAATTTTCACAATCACACTCAAATAGTTTTTCTGTTGATGAAAGGAGATATATGAATGACATAGTTGGGATATTATTGTGACCTTCAATGACTTTTTAAACTCTCTACGCAATATTTGAAAAAGAATTAGAAGTCGAAAAATAATCTTCAAGCAATCTCAGGTAATAAACTCACGTCAAAATGTTATACATTTGTCTGAATATCGCAACATACACAAAGCAAAGAGGCTCGAAAAATAGACGCTTCTTAATCGGAGCCTAATTTATTGAGGTTGCTTTCTTTTCTTTACCCTTTATACAAAACCCAGGAGAATAGCAATCATAAATTATTGAGTTGAAAATACGAGTTAATTTCTAAATCCAGACCGTTACTATTTTCAATTTGAATTCGAATTGAGTCTGAGATAATAAAGCATAACAAACAAAACAAAAAATTTCAGAAACCTTCTCCTCTACTATCAAAGCAATGAAGTCCCAGTGCGAAGTCTACGCTAGACTCAAGCCTGCTTTTAAGTAAAGCCACCTCCTAGTCGCAATCAGCATCTAAATATACGTGTTATTTCGAACAGAAAAGATGTTACATTAATGGAACAGGATGGCACCAACCTTCGATTATATGTCCCAAAAAATACGAAACAAGGCCACGTGAACAACTCAAAAGTAACCCTAGCAAAAGAGTTTCAGCTGAAACCATATTATTTATAGGAAGTCATGGATTTTAACTTCACTCACATATTTCCTCAAGAAACAACTCAAGAGGATGTCTTTGAAACAGTCGCGAAACCGGTTGTGTTAAATTGTCTAGAAGGATACAATGGAACCATTTTCTGCTACGGCCAAACTGGCAGTGGAAAAACCTTCACAATGAGCGGAGCTGGTAAATACTTCGAAAGTTGCTTTGGCATGATACACCTTTTCAGAAACCTGGAAGTACAGAGGAATAATTCCCAGAGTCCTTTCTGTAAAAACCATAGTATTTCCAAGAGAGTCTAACACATTTTGGGGGTGATTAGTCCATCTTTGATGAATTCGAGAAGCGAGAGGACTTCCAGTACAAAATGTATGTATCCTTCATGGAAATTTATAACGAGAACGCATACGATTTGCTGGATCGCAAGCATATCGAGCTTTCAATGGAAAACTGGACAAGGGTAACAGTCCTCTTGTGGCCCAGCAAAATATTTTGGATCTTTCCTATAACTATAGGTGTTAATGCAAGAAGACGATTTTGGAAACCTTCACTTGAAGAATCTTTCAGTCCATCAATGCCACAACGAGCAGGACGGTCTCGACCTATTAATGATGGGCAACTTCATTCGCCAAGTAAATTCTATTGAATGCATTCAATTTACTAACTTTTCTATCTCAGGTGAGTTCAACTCCTCTTAATCATGCTTCTTCTCGCTCACACTGTATCTTTACTATCGCCTTGGAAGGTACTTTTCAACAAAAATTCATATAAAAAACAACAAATTTTATCTACCAGGGAAACAGCTCAACTCTGATACCTATTTCTTCTCCAAGCTTCATTTGGTTGATTTGGCTGGTTCCGAGCGTATCAGTAAAACCAACGTCGAAGGAAGTATCTTAACGGAAGCAAAGCATATCAACCTTTCGTTGACTTATCTCGAACAGGTCAGCGCTTTTTCTTTTTCGTTCAATCCTGACTTGATAAATAAATATGGTTAGGTTATTATTGCTCTACATGAGAAAGGAAATGGAAACAGACAGCATATTCCATACAGAAACTCGCTTATGACTACAATTCTCAAAGACAGTTTGGGTGGAAACTGCAAAACAGTCATGATAGCAAATCTTTCTTCAGACCTCGAGAACTTAGAAGAGACGATTTCAACTGCACGATTTGCTCAACGTTGTGCGAAACTTGAGAATGAAATCAAGAAAAACGAAAAAATCGACCTGAATGTTTACGTTAAAAGACTGGAGATCGAGAATCTTCAACTCAAGGAGTAATATATAATTGCTATCAGAGCAATTTCATCTGATTCAAACCATTAAATAAAGGGAGCTGCAGTACTACAAAATGCATTTCCAGAACCAGAGACCGCAATCTCATACTCCATCAATTCAATCTGAACTCAAGCCAATCAAAGAACAAGAAGAAATGGAAGAAGATGACGATAACCGTATTAGTCAGTTCCAATACTTCGAGATCAACGCCAATGTACCCCCTTAAATACTCTTCAATTGCTAACATCCGATCAGGTTGAAAGTTTTTTCAGCGAGAAAATTGATAGCATCAAATGCAAAAATCTCACCGAAGCTACAGCTTACTTCGATGCCATGAGAGATGCGTACCTGTACAAGGTGAAAGAATACATGGGAGAGCTCACCTCGATCTCTCTGAAGCTGAGAAAATATGAAGAACTGCTCTCGAAAAAGTATGAAAATAAATTATTGAGAAAATATTTAACGACCTCGTCCTCTCTTAGGAAAGCGAGTCTTGCTGAAGACCAAGAAAACAACACTCCAACTGAGCAATTCCCTGAGAAAAATGCTTTAAAAACCGCTCCTAATGAAAAGCAAAGACTTGAAATAAAACCATCCTCGAAGTCCGGTCAAGAGAACCCTCAGTCTAAAGAAATCACTGAGTACTTCCTCAACAATAATCCAAACAAAGCATTCAAGCAAAAATCTCAGGAGAACATGCTGACGTCTCCAACTCAAAACTACGAGACTCACGAGATTGAAGCCAAGATGTCTAAAAAAACTACGAGTACACCACAGTATAGAGGATTCCATGCTCTTCGAAATGCTAACATGGTGTAAAAATCACTAGATGCATAAGTTGATATTCTTCATTTATTATTCCAACATTTATTCCAATCAGGAAGTATTAGTCCTTGATTTTCAAACTACATCGTTTTTTGTGAAATTCAACATTATTTGATTAAGTCTCTGCAATTTGTATACAATGGATAATTTAGATTAAAGGATTTGAAATAAAAGAAAATGGATTCAAAATCAGATTCGAAGCTGCGAAAACTTCTTCTTGTCGAGGCCATGGAGACGAGGCTCAAGCGCCTACTGCTCTCTATCGAAGAGGAAGGATTGAGGGTGATAAGAGAGAAAGAGAAATTTCGGACAGCTGAAAGTGTTGTTGAAAAGATGAAAAAAGAAATAGATGAGATTTCGGAGATCTATAAGATATTAGAGTCGAGCGAGAGGGATATGTTTGGAATGGATCACCGTGAGAGGCAATGGAAACAGCAAAACGAAGACAACTACGTAGAAAACTTTAAGGTAATTGATTGAATTTTGAGAAACGAGCATCTAATTCAATGAAAATATGAATAGAAATTCAAGAATAATAAAGAATATCTCGATACTTCTTTGAGCGAGATAATGAAGATGAAAGCGGAATTGATAGTTTTATCCCGATTATTATCATGATTTTTATTATATCATAATGTGCTTGGTTCGATTGCTATCGGTTTCTCCTCTGCTTTTAGTTGTAATATTGAAAATTTTTTTGTTCCTCGGTTGAATCACCCTTTCCAACGCATGCCTTCCCAATAGTTTCTTCGCAGAAAATACATAACCTGGAACTAAGTAGGCATATTATCTATCATATAACCCTCAATAATGCAACGAGTATAAATTGTCGATATGATTCAGGACGCTGAAGCTACGTTTCTATTCAAAATTTTCTTATTCGGAGCTGATAGTAAGCGAATGGAATATTTAATAAATTGTAGATGTTAGCTTTAATTCGGAAATCTAGGGAGCTACTTTTGCAATTATTCCAGTGCGCTGCTCTAAAACTCCCTCTTCTAAGAAGAAAAAGCATAGCCAAGTAAAACGGAGGTTCAGACTAAACCAAGTATCTTAGTGTCTCTAAATTTTTTATGCTATCAATATCTTCCCGTTAAATGCTTTGAATACAGCAGATTCGACAAAAAAATGAGAGGGAAGTTTACTCTTGAAAGATAGCACCTAGATTCTTCGTTCTTGAAGCTGGAAATTAGTATCGAACAAGCCTAAATAGAAAGCGGATTGGATTCGATTTTAAAATAGCCTATTCTATATTAACATAAATAAACGTAAACTTCCTTTACGCTCTAAATATTTTTCTTTTTACAATTTTCACACGAAACAATATCATGACCGACGATTCAAACTGGACATCTTTAATCAGCAAGCTCCAGACATCTCCTTTAGAGGTTGCTCAACAAGGAGATTCTGCTGCTGCAAATATCACAAACCCTGACCAGAAAATTTCAACAAACTTCCAAAACGAGCTTCCAGGTGGAGATTACAACCCTTTTGGCCACTCAGATATTTTCTCAAGTCACTTTGGAACCGGCCATACTCAGCATACATTTACAGGAAATAACCCTTTTCCCACAGACACCAACAATTCAAACTTTAAAGGTGTTTTTTCGATGTTGGACCCTCCGCTGGCAGCAAAAAAACTCAATTTTGAGGTTAAAACTGCTCGTTCTGATGCATCTGCTACTCTGATACGACACAGCTTTGTTGCCAATAGCAAGTTAATAATTTTCCAAAATCTCGAGAATGAGATCGAAATTTTAAGCACTCAAGATTATTCTGTCAGAATAAAGCTCGACACTCCGTTACAGGTGATCAGCGATATGTCACTTTATTCAAAGGGGACTTCTCACTATCTATGCTGCGTTTTTCCTTGCGGAGTCTATGCATACTTTGTTGAATTTTCAGAAAGCAGCGATAAAATAGAAGCAAAAGCTATATTGAAATCTGAATTCTCAGATGAATTCAAAGAACTCAAAGTCCAGTGGAAAAACGAAAGCAATTTTGCGATCATTGCAAATACGACAGTTTTAGTATTCCAGATACCCATGAAACAAGAAGGAGATGATTCTCAAGCGCAACTTGCGAAACCCGTTTCCTACATTCAAGAAGAGAAGATCACTGATTTTGCTTTCTCTCAAAGAAATGACTTACTATATCTCTGCTTGGAGAATGGTGCAGTTAGGCTGATCAATTCACAAGATGGAAGCCGCGTCCGAGAGTTTATTGCTTTCAGCAAGCCAGAAATTTGCAAACAAGTCCTTGTATTTCGTAACCTACTGCCAGAAGAGAGTAAGCAAGAGTCTGGAGAGATCAAGGACATCCTAATCACCGCTTCAAGTAACGGCGAGATCAAAACCTGGGACCTTTCAGAATGGGACGAAGCAGCTCAGAGCTTCCAGTGTATCGATACACTACCAGAGCAACAGGGAGTCCAATACATACTTTTTGACCTCAGCAAAAGTTTCTTCTTCGTATTCCGAGGTAAAAAGGACGAGTCGTTGAGAGTCTTAGCACATCATATCGACAGCGCTTTTTATCGCTGGACTGAGAATTTCAGTGCTGTGAAAAAGCAAAAGAAATTTTTTGATTACACCGAAGAATTCGTTTTCCCAAACGTTGAAGAGGTTCACGATTTAGTCATCGTGAACGTCAACCAAACCGACTCTGCTACGCTTCTAGAAAATGAAGAATTGAATCTTGAAGAAGAAGGGCAAAAGAAAGAACCTCAAGAAGAGTATTGCGACTCGAAGACCATCCTGGAAATTTATTATGCCACAACAAGTGGATTGAAGAAGGCTGGAATTGAATGCAATAAGATCTATCAGTTTTTGATTCAAGAGCTGGAAAAATCGAAGCCTGAAAATTTCTCCAAAGAGAACTATCTGAAGAGTAAACAGAACGATATCTTCCCTCCAGGTCTCCCTCCATTCATCCAGAGCATATATGAAGAGCAGAAATCAGTGCCCTCTGAGAATGCGCTTGCTAAAGAACATGAACAAGAAAGAATGGTGTGGAATAATTCCCATGGGATTCCGGAAAACCCCTTTGAAAAATATTTTAACACGGAAAATCAGCAGGCGAAGGATCCTAAAATAGAGGAGAACGGAGTCAATGATATTCTAAAGAAGATTGAAGAGGAGTTGTTAAAAGGAAAACCAGAAGCCGAAAGTGTGCAAGAAAAAGGCCAGGAGCAAGAAACAGTCGCAGAGAAACAGCCAACAGCAATTGAAAATCCTCTGGCAGAAATCGAAAATTTAGGGGGAAAAGTTGATGTTGAAGAGAGTGCTGACGTTGAAGAGAAAACTGAGGAAAAAGATGTGACTGCAGAAAAAATAGAAGATAAAACAGAAGAACTCGAGAAAAGGGATGAGAACATTGAAAATCTTGAAGAAAAACTAGAGGAAAAGCCTGCCGAAGAGAACCACGGTCAACTTGAAGAGAACCAACAGCAAGTTGAAGTTCTCCAAAGCCAAGAAGAAAAACCAGAGGAAAAGCCTTTCGAAGAGAGCCGCAACCAGCCTGAAGACGACCTACAGCAAGCTGAAGTTCTTCAAAGCCAAGAACAGCTCCCTAGTGAAACTCAAGTCTTAGGGTCCGAACAAAAAGACGAAACGAGAAAAGAAGAAGAAAAAGAAAAAGAATTACCAGTATCACAGAAGGGAGAGGATGAGCAACAAAAGGAAAACGACCAACTAAACTCGAAAGAAGAAGAAGCTGGGGATCAAGCAATCGAAGTACCAGCTCAGATAGAGACTAATTCAGAGGTTACCACGAGCCCTCAAAAAGAATTTCATGAAGCCTTTGTGGTTGAAAAACTGGAGAATGAAATAAATGAGGAACAAGGAGGAGCCACTGAACCGATAAAAATTCAAGAAGTTGTTGAAGTACCCGCAGACAACAACGGAGAAAAAGACCACCTCTCTCTATTGAAACAGATACTCGAAGCAAATAAAATTCAAATCACACATGAAGAGCCGACGCAACAAAATCAAGAAAAAGATAACCTCTCCCTACCGAAGCAAATAACAGAAGAGCAACCTCCCTCAAAGATCGAAGAACAACAGCCTCTCTCGAAGCCTGAAGAAGTTCATCCATCTCAAAATCATCAGCATGAAACGCAGCCAACAAATTTGCTGATCCAAAAGGACATTAAAGGACCAGAAGAGCCACAAAGCCAACCTATTCATCTAAAACCAATTGCTACCAACGAGACGACCACCAACAAAAAGAGCTCGAAATCGAAGAAAAAGAAAGACAAAGCGAAAAAAAATGACAACCCAATCGATGAGGATCCAAAACAGAACGACAAACCCAAATTCGTTCCGAAAAAGATCGTTCAAAAACCGCAGCAGCCAATCAAGCACGAAGAACCTCCACAACAAAACACTGAAATGAAAGCGAATAACTTTATAGCGAGCGAGCCTAAAACCGTGACTGAAAGCCCAAATAAAACAAATACAAGCCCAAAAGACCAACAAATCCAGAAGCCAACTCACTATGTCGAAGAAGTGAAAGAAGATAGAAGGGTGACTCAGCAGACACAGACCCAACCAACCGCTGCCCACTACCAAGAACCCATTACAAGGAATGCTCAACCTGACGTTGAGGCTATCATTGAAAACAAGTTCCAAGCGTTCATGGACGGACACGTGAAATACCTCGATAGCAAATTCGGGAAGATTGAGCAAATAATTGAATCAAAGATCGAAGAGAGAATGAACAAATTCCAAATGTCTTTTGTCACTGAAAATTTAGAAGGAAGCTTCGATGCTAAGCTCAATAAGATGTTCTCACATGCGTTCGAGAATCAAGTGACTCCATCCATCGAGAAGTACCTCCTTAAGACATTTGAAAGCGTTAACGGCACCTTTGAGAAAGGACACCGGTACTTTATCGATAAACTTAACATCGAACAAAGCAAGTCGAACTATATCCGCGATACAATGAACGACGTGTTAAAAAACTTCCTTCAGATATCGAATGCAGTGACTGAGAGTGCTGTGTCCAACCAAAGCACTTTTAATAGGCTGGAAGTAGCTTTCCAGGAAAAGAAGAATCAGATAGGAAGACTGCTTGACCAGCTGTCAGATATGATTACCAAACAGCAGGAGCTGCAGAAGAGGTTGGAGAATACTGAGAAGACAGTGATAGATAATATGACGAAGCTGCGAGATAGTCTTCAAAGTCAGGTTCAGCAACTTGAAGAAAAATGGCAAAGTGAGATCAAAAAAAAAGCATTAGGTGCTAAACCAGAAGATTCGAAGCTAAATAACGAGCAAAATGCCAAGGCTGAAATCAGATCTGCTGACTCGAAGAGTGGCAAAAATATAGCAATGAATTTACAGAACGAGGCTAAAACTATCCAACTTCAGCAGTTGCTAGACATTGGAAAAGATGATGCGATTCAAGCTTCCAAAGATCAGCAACAAGAATTACCACGCCAAAAACCCAATACTTCTGTCATTTCACAAGGTGCCTATCCAGGAGAGATTCCGCAGCAAATGAATATGCAGCCAGGAAATTACGAACAGCAGTTTATGCCTCAACAAATTAATCCTTCGGGGGTCAACCAGCAATTCTTAAATTCACGAGTCGTCAATGCTGAGCAGATGAGTCCTCAGCAAGGATACTATCCACCCCCAGAACAGCAACAGCCGAACCCTCGATTAATGAACTCGCAGCAATTGCGGCAGTTTTTCGGTTATCCTCAGCAAGTTGAGCCTCAACAAACTAGTTCTCAAGTAGTAAATCCTCAACAACAACAGCCACGGCCAAATTCTCAACAAGGATATCCCCAGCAAGTTGATCCGTACGCTCGAATGACTTCTTCCCAGCCTGTCTACACGCAGAATCCTCAGCAAGGGCAATTCTCTATTGGAGAAACCCAGAGTTCGTTCATTCAGAAATTGGATGAAAAATCCTTCAAGAATTTTATGGACCTATACAACTTGCATCTAAATCAGCTGACAAATCAGGCAACTCAGCGACCAGTTGAACAGATCAAACCTTCTTATGTTCCACAACAAATGACCCAAAGCTCTAATTATGGAGGTCCATCGTACCAGATGTCTTTCTTACCAAAAGAAGACTTGGAATCAAAAGATGAGAGCAGGAATAAAACAATTACTTACCCGCAACAACCGATTCCTCAGACCTCACAGCCTATATCCCAAAGTCAGAACCTTAATCCAAGTCTATCTAGGTCCAACACTGCTGATAGATTCCAGCCATATGATCAAAATCCTTTTTTTTACAGGCAACGAAGTGAGATTCCATTCAACTTTGAAGAGCTCTTACAAAGTCAGCCAGGATATGGATACCCTGGGAATTACCAACAAGAGACTGAGTTGCAAACTCCACAAAGAACCACAACCACATCTCAGAGCATTGGGTATCCTTCGCAGAGTGGAAACTATTATCCTCAAAGTGGCTGGGCCGAGTCTAATGTCCAAAATAATTTAAGAATACCTAACAAAGAGCAAAATAATGTTGGAGATAGCTCAGCTGTAGATTACGGGAAACTTGGAAACATATTGTTAGGTGGAGGATTTGGACAGGAAGGAAGCATAATTAGAGGAGGTATTAATCCGGAAAATTATGGGAGTTATCCAAATGCTGAAATGAAAGACGGGTACAGGGGCTTTGGGCCTTCGAGTATGGTTATGAGAAAACCCGACGGTAAGCTGTAAGAATATTAGTAGGAGATAAATCGGTTCGGTTGTTTCATTGAGAGGTTTTACAGACAAAGGTCCCTTCCTCTTTGTGTTATTTTTAGTCGATATAAATTTATTGATGTCTGCTTATGCTTGATCGTCATTATTTCTCATTGTGATTGCATGCATGGATATTAGATTTATTCGAGCTTTAGAACAATGACTAATTAACTCAAGCCACTATAAATGACGACTAATACAATTAACCAAGCGACCCTAAGAGAAAAAAAATTCCAAACCATGAAATTCAGAATATCCACCAGGGACATCTCTCCATTCTGGGATATTTATTAATTTATTCGAAAACTACAATTCTTACCTTTTCCGTTCATATTATTGTTGAATTCTGGTTTTTCTCTTTGTTAGGCAGCAACAGCTATTTTTTTTTTATTGGTTTTTCAGAGATGCAACTGAAAGCAAATAGAAGAACGCATATTTATGTATTATCATTTTGGAAGCTACATTGTTCCTGGAACATGAATCTAACATGTGCTTGCTACCAATAAACTTTTCAAGATCGAATTCTGCATCATCACGAATTGACGAAAGATCAATTTAGTTTGATAACTGCAACTCTCTTCGTTTAGACATCAAATGTCGGTTTGCGGAACCAAGTCGATCCGAACCAGCGCCCTCTCGTCTGCAATTTGAAAAATTTATGGTGATCTAGGTGCACCTGGCTGTAGTACTCAGTTGTCGAAGGTTCATTCACACTCTCCAACCTTGGGTCAACCAATTCGATCTTCAAGCACTGGTTATTTCCCGTAAATATGACCAGCTCACTTTCTTTATTATAGCTTACTTGCTTATCCTGAACGCCTTTCTCTCTGAAACTCACGTTTCCGCTCACAGTTAAGCACTGCTGAAGCAAAGCTTTCTGAGAAAAGATCTCTGGGACACGTGTGCAGTGTCCAACAGCGAACACATTCTTATATTTATTATGCGCCAATGTCCTAGGATCGATGTCTAAGAGACCGTCGTTATCAGCCAAAGCCTTGGAGTTTGAAATTTTAGGGTCCAGTTTCACAGGTGGAGCGACGTATAACAAATCATATTTCTTATTCACTTTCTTGTTAGTTTTCACGTCATTGAATGAGGCGGTCTTTTTCTTTTTATCCACGCCAGTCAGCGTCAGGCCGAAGTCTGTGTTGATGTCTCTGTTTTCGAAAAGTTTTCTCAGTTCAACCGAGTTGTTTGCCAATGGGAGGAAGGTTCCAAAAGGACTCACGTATTCTAAGTTGCTGATATCTCTCGTGCTTTTTCCTCGGGTTTCTCGCAAATCAGCCTCAAAAAGCAAAGCGAGATTAATTGCGCTCTGAAAATTGCGAGCTTCGAAAGCTGAGTTGTAAAATATCACGTTCCCTTTGATGAACTGCTCAAATGCGGTTCTTGCTTTTACTGCATAGTCAAGGTTGTAGGTCGAGACAACGCCGGATTCTGGGTCAGAGAGCGCATCTTCTAACCCTTTGATTTTGTCGAAGGCAGGAACGACTCCAGTTGCCAGGATGAGGTAATCATACTCATAAACGCGATCACCGGCAACGACGCTATTTGATTCAGGTTTAAATTCAGTGACGAGGCCGTGATGAATTTTGATTTTGTCGTTGAGTGTGCTAAAGATTGAAGCCTGGATTTCTTCAGGGGTTTTAAGGCGAGCTGCTACAAGATCTATTCCTGGTTCATAGACAACGGTTGTGTTTGGCTCGACGACTCGAATGTCGTAAGGAGTGCTCTTGGTTAGACTGAGGAGGGTGGAGGCGACGGTAACACCAGCATTTCCAGCACCAACGATTAAGAATTTTGAGTAGTTAGGGTTTAGACTCTTGGCCTGAGAGAAGGATCGTCGTGCAGCTGTGGACAAAGAGCCTTGAGAGCCCTTTCCAAACTTAAGCAAACCCAACATTTGGATCGAATAATAAGGATATAAAGGAATTAATTTACGAATTGGATGCGAGAGATATGGATTAGCATCCAAGTTCAATATTTAAATTTCTGCTCGCTTAGATTGAAATAGACGAATGAAGAAAAATAGTTAAGATGAGCGAATGCAAGAGCTATTGAAATGTTAGCCCTATTTTTCAACAGTTCGAAAACTCTCTTCATTGTGTTTCTTAGATTTAAGTATTGTTATGATTTATAATCAGTTGAACAAGTGAGTATGGCTTAACTGTTGCCAAACTTAAAAGCAAAGAAGAGCACAGAGATCAAATTAGTACTGAGTTCGTTTATCTAAATTCCAAGAATTTAATCTAACAGTATAATGAAGATGGATGAAAGGGTTTTAGAAGAAGAACCAAGTTTTCAATTTTAAAAGAAGATGATATCCTCATAAGTTTAAAAAAGCAACAAACTTATTCTCTGTACTGGCTATGAAACGAGAAGAGGAAGAACATAGGCCCTTATGATAACCAACAATTACGTAAAATGGTTACTGGTGATCAATTATTCTATCATTGTTTGCTCTCTCTCTCAACATCAGCTGGTAGCTGCAAGAATCCAATTATCAGAATTGCTATTAATAAAGAGTCCAATTTCATAATTTGTTGAGAAAATCAATATACATATCTCAAATAAAAAAATTGAATTCTTTTCAATGTAATAGAAGTTTCAACGAAAAATAAGTTCTTCATTCAATAGATATAAATTTTAGTCATCGTCATCGATCACATTCACATTCCCCCTGAGAGATCTAAATCCTTTAGAAACACGTTCCGGTCTTTCATAATCCAATTTCTCGCTATGCATAGAAGCTTGCTCAATTTTACTATTATTCAAATTCTTTATCGACCTCGCCAGTAACGCTTGAAGATCTTCAATCTCTCTATCTTTTGATCTTCCTATTTTGACAGTTTCCTTCTGCTTTTCTGCATGGAACCGAATCTCTGATTCCAAAGAATTCCTAAACCGCTGCACTTGAATCTCTTGCTCGAGTGTTATTCTATTCAACTCTTCAACCTGCTGCGCACGAGCTTGTAGATCTTTTCGCAGTTCTTTATTTTCTTTTTTATATCTTTCGATCTCAGCAGCAGTCTCAGTCTTAAACTCAAGATATCTTTCATTGTCTTGCCTAATTATCTCTTTAAATTGCTCAATTTGCTCATCAAATTGACTAAGAATCGAATTCTTTTCCTCTTCAAGTTCTCCAATTTTCGTATTTAGTTTTTGTATTTCTGATACACCAGCCAAATTTACCTGTTTTAAGGTCGTGCAATTATTTTCTAGCTCCGAGAGCTGCTTTCCATAATTTTCCAGTTTTAGCTCATAGGATTGTTTCGTAGACTCAAGATCTTCGATGAAACAATTCTGTAATTTCGTAACTTCAACGTCTAATATTCTTTTCAGACGAGCTGCATTCGTTTCTTTGAGCTCTTCCAACGATTCATTCAGGAGTGTAAGCTCTCTTTTATGCTTGTCCTGGAGCTGATTCATCGCTGCAGACATCAGATCTTCAGCTTCTTGCTTAATTCGTCTCACTTCTTTATCGACAAATATTTGAAGGTCAGAGAATTCTTTCGATTTTTCATCGATATAGTTCTTTAGCGTTTCATTATCGACGCGAGCTCTCTCAAGTTGCGCTCGGTTACGCGTGATTTCATCTTTAGCAGTCTCGAGCGACGCAACGAGGCGGGTATTTTCCCCATGAAGCTCGTTATTCTTGGCCATAGCCTGTTCCTTTTCCAGTAAATGATTCTTCACTGCTTTCTCGAATTGCTCTCGAGAAAGACGATGTTGCTGTTCATAATTCGCATCAATCTCTTTGACTTTCTGAGCATGCAGCTTATTAAGCGTGTCTATCTCCTTTCTATTCTCGTTTCTGATTGAATCAGCCTGATTCCTCAGTCTCTCTCTGAAAAACTTGACTGAATCTAATACTAGCTCCGTGGCTGAGCGTTTGTGTGATTGCACGTCCAAAGTTACAGCCTTTTTATAATTAACGAGTTCGGCTTTCAAATGAGATATTTTCAACGAAAGGAGCTTGCCGAGCTTGTACATTTCTTCTTTATGAGCCTGTTTCTGTTTCTCCGCTTTTTTCTGTAAGTCAGTACAAGTCGCTTCAAGTTTAATTCTCTCGGTTTCAAACTCATGGATTATGTTTTGGTATTCAAAAGCTTTCCGCTCAACCCGAGCATTCTCCTCACGGATTCCTCTCACTTTGCCTTCTAACTCAGCATTCTCTTTGGTAAGGAGAGATATCTGATGCTGTGCTTGGTTAAGCTCCGATTGCAATTTGAGTTTAGCAGCGGCTTCTTGCTCGAGCTTTTTGTTTTCTTCCCTCTTAATCACAGCCAATTTTTCCAGGGTGAGCTGCGATTCATGTGTTAAATTTTGTGACAGTTCCTTGACTTTCGAAATTAAATCCTCTTTCTCACGCGACAACAACTCTATCGTTGATTTCAAACTCGCAATATCGGTGCTTGCGTGCCTATTGCGGTATTCAAGCTCTTCAACCTTCTCTTCAAGACTGAATTTAGAATCAGTAAGATTCAGGTTCTGCTGCTTGAGTTCTGAGAGGGATTGCTGCAGCTGATTCTGTCTATGGAAAGCCTCCTCGTATCTTGCCTGAAGGTCACTTGCGTCAGCTTCTAAAGCCTTTCTTTTTTTCACTTCTTCTTCATAGAGCCCTTTAAGCTTATTTGCGTAGGAATTAGCTTGCTCTAACTTTTCTCCTAGCGCCTAATCACCAAAGCAGATTTTCGATAAATCATCAGCTGGACTTAGTTATACTTTTTTGCTCTGGTCGGTCTCTTCAAGCTCTTTGACGAAACGAACACAACGCTCTTTTTCTTGACTCAGCTTATCGGTCATATGCTTCAGCTCCGTTCGTAGCTCAGAGCTTTCTTCTTCAAGAGATTGGAGGGAGCCTTTTGATTCATAGTCAAAATCAGAAAAAAATTATTTCTAATATTTGTACTTTTTACAGAGCTAAGCAGCGCCTCATATTCCACTCTCTTCTTATCAGCAAGTTCCTTGGTTCTGATATAAATTTCTTGCTCGTACTTCTCCTCGAGATCCTTGATATCTTGAGCATGTTTCACTTTTAGCTCCATAATTTCTGCCGTGAGTATATTCTCATGTTTGCTCTTCGATATGTAGTCTTGTTCCATTTGGGTTAGCCTGCTCTCTAACTGTGCACGGACCTCGAGTTCTACTGTGCGAGACTTATTCATCTGTGCGCTGGTCTCATTCTGAAGCTCGCTTAATTTCTTATCAAGCAGAGACTGGTAGTCGCTTTGAAGTTGGCTCAGTTGCATCTGGTGCTTTGACTTCAATTCGGCCTATATCAGATACAGTTAAAATCTAGAGAGCCACGTAGGAGATGCTTTACAATAGCTCTTTGGGAATTAAGTTCGGTCTCTTGGCATTTCTTCTCCCACTCGGTTTTGATAATTTTCATATCATTTTGCAAGCTTGCGACTGTATTTTCATAGGTCGTCTTCCGCTCTTCCATCAAGTGCTTAAGGCTTGTGATCTCAGCAGTAAGAGCATCATTATTTTGCTTAAATTCTTCTATTTTCGCTTTAAACAACTCCTTCTTCGTTTTATGCTTCGCCTTTAAATCCCTCACAGTATCAGCGGTATTTTTTTGCTCTTGGTCGATTACCTACAAACATCATCTAACGCAGAGCAAATTAAGAAATCAGTACTTTCTTTATCTGGTTTTGCAGCTGATCACTCTTTACTGCCAGATCTTCCTTCTCTCTCTTCGTTGCTCGGAAATCGTTTTCCTTGTTGCCTATTTCCTGTTCCAACCCTTTGATCTGACTGTTTAACCTGTTGATCTCGGCTTCCAAATGGAAATTCTTTTCTTTAGTTGCATTGAAATTTTTTGTAATTTCATTGTGGTCGGTGATCAGAGACTGATAATTCCCTTCGACTCGACTGTACTCTCTCTTGATAACTTCGATATCCGATCTCATTTCCTCAAGCAAATTATTATTTCTTTCATTTTCGCTTTGAAGCTCGTGATTCTCATGCTTTAAATCCTGAATTTCTTCATGAAAGGCCTTCAAGTTGAGATTGTATTGGTGTTCTCTTTCTTTTAAGACTTCTTCGTGTTGAGCAATGCTCTGCACGAGTTTATCCGATAATTTCTCAGCTTCTTGCTCGTAACTCAGCTTAAGTTTGCTTTGGTTTTCCAAAGCGAGTTCCAGTTGATCATATTTTCTCTTGAGCTTGTAGATCTCATCATCGTAATAGTTTTTTAGTTTTGCGTTGTCATCTTCAACTCTGAAGAGCTCTGCTTTAAGGAAAGCATTTTCTTGAAGCAATTGTTCGATTTGACTCTCTTTTTCTGTAAGTAAAGAGTCCTCAACGATCTCTTGGACTCGCTGGCGACGGTATTCGTCTGAAATTTTACTTAGTCTCATTGTTTGGACAATTTCATCTTTCTCGACGAGGTTGGTGGTTTCCCTTACTTGAGCTTCAAGGGATCTAATTCTTTTTAGAAGATTTCACAGAATGAATAATGATTCGTTGCGTTATATAGCATTTTACCTATTTTCATAGCTTTTCTTGAGATTGGCTATCATTTCTTGGGTCACATCCGCGTCACGTGTTGGAGCAATATCTCGCCGGAAATGAGCAGTTTCATGTCTGCTTCCGAGGCGCTCTGGACTCGATTTTGAGTAATCCATACTTTCGAATTTTAATTTGAAATTTCGTTACTTTAGTGCTGAGCCAGTCAGTTATTAAGTAGATTTGGATACGAAAATCATTTCCTTAACAAATTAACCTTGAATCAACTCTGTGGGTTAAGGAAGACCCGCTTTTGAAGATTATTTTCTCATTTATTAAGAGGACAATACCTCTTTTACAGTGCACCCTATTTGCTATGCAATATTTAAAAAAATCACACACTAATCCATAATATTTTCCAAACAAATCGCAGCTAGATTAAATCTCATCCATCTGCTCCAAAGTATCAATAAGAGATATATCATACTCAAATGGCAAGTCCGTTTTTGGGTTAAATGAGCTATAGTTCACCTGAAATTCTTCCATTTTTCTTGCACTTCCAAAGTAACTTCTCTGTGTGAGGTCTTTCAGAAGCATCTCATGCAAACTCTCACTTCTCTCACTCAATTCAAAAGGTGTGACTTGCGGCAAATTCCTAACGCTTGGAGGTTCTTCAACGAAATGACTTTTTTTCTGAGAAGAATCTTCTTTTCCTGAATAACTGTAGCAAAGATCTTCACTACTCAGGTTGTGGCTCTCAAGCATCGGCGTCCCTATTCTCGTAGTAGGGGCAGTAGTGACTGTAGAATACGCGTGGACACCTTTATTACTGCTTATATTTTTTACGGTTGCTTCGTAAGAGTCACCAAATAATTTATAAGGGGTATTCCTTTCTCTTATTTTCCTTGTTGAAGGGTCGTGAACTTCAATTTTATTAGCTAGCAATTTGCTTTTTCTCCTGCTTATCAACTTTTCGAGCTCCTCAATATCTCCCAGAGTTAAATGATCTATATCCCATGTTCTGAAAGAAGAACGGTCTTGTAGTTGAATTTTCACTCTAGACTGTGCTGATTTGTTCAATACATCAGATTTCTTTCCAGTGGTGAATGCGTTTCGATTTTCTGTCGTTCTTTGATGTGAGCTGCTTGCGTAAGTGTCTCGAGCATAAGATGGGCTTGGCTTTCTTTCTGCAGAGAGATATCGGCCGCGCTGGTTCTCGGAGGAGGCAGATCTTTTTTGCTTAAGACAACGAAGCTCGTACTCCACTTTCATCACCTCTCCAACTAGCCCATTCAGAGATGAGTTTGACCTCGCTCTACGTGACATATGTTTATTGATCAGACAAATTAACGAATAAAAAAATACATTTTATTTCACTCTATTTGGCAAGCTGAGTTCTTTTTATTTGTCAGATCTCCAGTTTTATTTTTCCTGAGTTATCAGTTCAGATATGTTCTGATGGACTTATTGCGATTTTGAATTGCAAACTTGCGACTAGCTATATGTCACTTTCACAAAAATGCTAAAATAGACCCAATGCTATCATGAATACTAAAGGTGAAATTTTTCGTGTAGTTTTCACACAACTAACCCGATTTGTAATGAGAAAAGAGGAAGTAATTGAAGTATCGCTGAAGTTCAGACTAGATTGAACTATTTGAAAACAAGCAACGAATACATTTTTTAAGAGATATCACAAAATGTAGGTACGATGTTACCTGATTAATCACTTTTAAGATGATTCAATGTAATGCAGCTGGCAATAATGATTTGATGATCTAGTTTGGCTTATTTTTCATCGTCTCCACAATTGCTATTTAATAAACATCAAGTTGTCCCAAGTCGTTAGACTTAGTTGACTCTTGCCTGCCTTCTCCTATCTTTCCATAAGTTTTATGCGTCATTCTGCTATTTTCAATTCTGCTGTTCTCATGCGAGCCCTTCAGATTCGTGATTGAATTTAAAGCATTTTTAATGCTCTCGAGCGCTCGTTTTGCTTCGTTTGCATGCTTTGCAATCAAATCACTACGAATATTTCGATTCTTCAGTAACAACCTTTAAGCATCATTTAGAATAGCATCCCCACATTTCATAATTACTTCTGAGAATCGCTTTGTCTATTCTTCAATTGTTGATTTCTGTCTTTTTGAATACG
>ENA-UOTX01000254-UOTX01000254.1-compost-metagenome-genome-assembly--contig:-NODE-254-length-60033-cov-7.381847_pt1 | contig 60033 bp, 36 predicted proteins | sample MGYA00238143_ERZ746982 | MGnify/ENA primary metagenome ERZ746982 (study PRJEB28758, sample SAMN06268862) | compost metagenome | isolation source: single cell | place: USA: California, Emeryville, Joint... | reverse complement strand
GGTAGATTCGACTACGCAAGTCTCAACACCAGCGATTTGAAGAACTTTGAGAAATTCGCAATCTTTGTCATGAGCGATGAATATGGTAAGCTTTCAGCTAGCTATTCCAAGAAATAACACATTACCATTAGGTTCCCTCATTCGAGAAGCAGTGCCACCAGCAACTGTCGGAAAAGTCGAAGGAACTCTGGTGATCAAATCAAAGGCTGCCAAATGGCAAGCATACAACGAGATGAACTATAAACAAGAGGCTATTTCCAGAAAAGCTATGAAATAAATGAGATAATGACATGAATTTAAAAAATAATAATTAAGCATCTATAACCATGCACATGTTTCGTACATCTACTTCAATCTCAAAGTGAATGTACCGAGCCGTTATAATTCTCTTAGGATATTATAGTTCAATCTAATCACTCTTCCAAATTCACTAGCATAATTCCAACTTCGGTTTTCTTTCGTAAATCAGCTTAGACTTTTCAATTTCAACGGCATCAAATACCGTATTGCTATCACATTCAAAAAACCTTCAATAGCAATACCACTATTTCATTACAAATTATAAAGAATCACTCTCATAGTAAACTTACAAACAATATATATATCAGTAATCAGTTTTCATTAGAAATCCACTTTATATTATGCCAAAAAATCTCTTGATACTGTCAAGAACACTTGTAAACCATGACTTCTTCTTAACCTCTTTCACAGGCGTGCTACTTCCTTGCGTGCTGCTGGTACTTGTCGTCGGAGTTCCAGAATTTGTATTAACACTGCTATTGTTTTTACTCACTGGATTCACACCACTCTGATTTGTGCTATTACTTACATTTTGGCTATTTGTTAACACCATTGTTGTGTTTTTCTTCGAACCGTTCGTCTCCTCAGAGCTGTTTTGTGCTGCTATCGACGTATTCGCAGTGCCGTTTGAAACATTTGTAAGGCTTGTTATATTAGCTTGAGTTCTAAGGGTAGGTATTTTCGGTGGATTAGTCAGGATTGGGTCATTAACTGTCACATTTGACTCCGGCTGCAGTAAGGCTGTTGTCATGTCCTGCGTTTTAGAGTTCTGCGACCAATTTCTCGGCAGAAACACGATCAAACCGAGCAGAACGGCAAGCACTAAGAACAGCGAGACTCCTGCGAAACAGCACCAGAAGCGTTTCTTTCGTAACGCAGTAGTAGGGCTGTGGGTCTTGTTGGTTTTGTTAGCAGTTTTAGGGTTTTTCGGTTCATGAGGAGCCGGCTTTGATTGATCAGGGACCTCAATTGAGGTGTTGTGAGGGTCTTTTTCACCAGGAGTTGTCTTGGAGTGGCTTTTTGATTGAGGTGGTTCGTTTAGATTGGTAAGGGAGCTGGCACGAGAACCAAGGTCGATAGCTGCGAGAGATTCGAGTTGGTTCAGGTTGATAGGGTCGGTGAATGGGATTGAGATACCCTCGGTTTGAAGCTCGTTGGTGCAAGGTTCGTTCATTTTAGATAATTTCTATATGATTTTAAGATCGGGATTCTGGCTTTTTTTCTGCATTTCAATTTACTGAAGAACTGAATCTTTCGACTTTCTTATGATTTATCTAATTTCTAAAATGATTCTGGTTGTTCTCGAATAAATCTGCGAATAAATATGACTGATTCAGCTTATCAACACCCTCCAATCATCAATCAACAATTCGGGACGCCTTAACATTATTCTAGTGAATGCTATTGCCGTTGCTACCAGACTCGAATTCTTAGCTTTTTTTCAAGGTTTAATAGAATCTTCAAATTCATAATAATGACTAAGAGAAAATATTTTTATTTAAAGTGTAAACCTTGTAGGCGGTTTAGTCTGCATGCGGAATGCGCAGTGATCTCTGATAAACATCATATTTCCATATTAAACTTTACCTTTCAGTCTTTGATGGATTTGTATTTAAAAGTGATGTCGAAAAACATACCAAAAAATCTTAATATCATAAGCCTTTACCTCTAATGCAGCTTCATTCCTTTCTTATGTCATTGATCTCAATACATTCCAGGTGATGTTAGGCTCTCATGACAGTATTTCTTAAAAAGAATCCCAATACATTCAAATTTACGGTAGATTTCCAAGAAATTGCGTTAATTTTGGAGCTTATAATTAAAACTTCAAAAGATTTTCTTAATGGAAAGCAGTTTTATCATCCAAAAAGCCGAAGAACGTCATCTCAAGCAAATCGCGGACAACATCTGCAAGGGAGCATATGAAACCGAGAAATACGAGGCTAATCCAGAGATAATATTGAAATCAATGGAGCAAATTTTCCAAGATCGGAGTTATGGAGTCTTATACGTTGCTTTAGACAACGACAAAGTGGTCGCGAGTCTCATCGAGACTTCAGAGTTCAACTTCATCAGGAACGGCATGATCTATTGGATCCAGTCATTATACGTTCTTCCAGAGCACCGAAGAAAAGGAATTTCGACTAAAATGATCAAACATATCTTCAACGAAGCCAAAAACGAAGGAGTGCTCCCAGTAAAACTCTATGTGGCTAATACCAACACAGTCGGCATGAAAGTATATGAGCGTCTTGAAATGACTCCAGTCGAGGAAGTTTTCTATACCATGAACCTCCTTGAAAGAGATGTCCCCCAATTCAAGGCTTTTTTGGCCGACTTTTTAAAGGAAACTGCCTTGACGCTAGAAAAGCTTTCAAAAGAGGAGTTGAAAACGCTTAATTTTGGTGGTTGCAAAAGCATTTTAAATGATTACTCCAACTACGAGTCCGTGAAGCCAGGAGCTGAAGCTTCCTTTGGCGCTGGGCCGGCATGCGAGCTTTGGGTGCTGAAAAATGAGAAAAAAGAAGATGTAGGGATGCTGTCTGCGTATTTAGAGGTTGATGATTGGAATAACGACGTTATGTACTGTGTGAGCGAGATCCTTGTGTTTGGCGAGAGCGATGGAGAGAGTTTGTTAACGTTGGCGAAGACGATATTGGTATTGTATTTCTCTGAGGCAATAAAGAGAAATCCTTCGGAGCTTCGCGTGAAATTTAACAGGAATAAGGCAAATCTTATTACCTTGATGGAGGAGTTGACTCTTTCTCGTATGGGGTATCTGTTCTACGAGGAATCGACGAAGTAGGCGGAGGAAAGTTCACAAGGGCTAACTTAATGTATTAATAAGTTCCCAAATCAATTCGTATCAGTATTCGTTCGATGTAAGAAGAGTGTTATCTAAATTTATGATGAAAAGTGCTGATTAGGTTGCTTAAAGAATGATTTATTAATGATAACCAACCCTCTTCTAAAGGAACGATTATGGAAATTATCTCCCTTTAAAACAATAAACTCACTTTTTCATTCCAATAACTTTATTACACAATATCTTGGCTTAGAGAGAGAGAACATAACGCATGCACCTATTATATAGTTCAAAGAATGACTAGCCACTCTATATTTTTGATTTTTTGAGACTCAATTATTTAAATTTTATTAACAAAAAAGACAAACTGGAATTTTCGCAAAGCGGAGACATTTACTCCAATGGTGTCGAAATTGAACGCAGAAACAACTCAAAACCAAAAGAAAATCCTCCTTGTAGACCTCGACGAAACTCTGATTTATACATCCGATACTATTCCCAAATATCCACATCATAAAGTCTATGTAACTCAATTAAAAAGAATTCAGGCTCATGATAATCAAGGTAAAGTACAGCTGGGGTGAAGACTGTCATTATGTTGCAAAGAGGCCGAAAGTTAATAAATTTTTCAAAGATGCAGCTGAAAAATTCGAGATTTACATCTATACAACAAGTCTAAAAGAAGTAACCTCATTGCTAGAATATGTTGTGATCATTTCCCTCATCGACAAAGTACGCAGAGGCTTTTATTGAGTATTTAAAGATCAAGCCTTACATCAAAGGTGTTTATCACCGAGAGCACTGCAAAAAAGTGACTGGCGGCAATTATCTCAAAGATTTGACAATCGTGGAAAAAGACTTAAAGGATGTTATCCTTATTGATGTAAATAGAGCAGATGGCTAGGCAATTTATGATTTTGTAATAGGATTCAGAGAACCAAATTGCGAGTTTTCCTGACAACTCTTTGCAGATTCTGGCCTATAAAGGAGGAGTTGAAGATGACGAATTGAGTAAAATAACTCCAATGCTCCTGGCGCTTGCTCAAGAGGAAGATGTTCGTCCAATTGGTTTGAAAATCCAGAAATACAGAGAAAAAATCGTTTTACAAGAGACCCAAAGCGCAGAAAAAGGACAATAAGACCAATGAATCTAATTGCCAAGCCTATCAGCCTCAACAAAATGAAATTACGCAGTTCAATCGAATTCTATAAGGGAAATTGAGTTGCTATAAACCCAGCTACCAGACTGCTCCACTCTCTTGTTCCCTTGAAAATTTAATCGAATTTGGTCAATCCAAAAATAAAATGACAATCAAACATCTTACAATGATTTTCCTATGGATCTACGTTCTTCCATTCATGTTTGAATCAAATATTATATAGCAGAATTATTTAATTGGAGATTTGAACTGAATATGTTATCTTGGATAAATTTCTCATACTTTTTCGGATTCAATTATAAATTCAAGCACGCACGAACTGGCTTCTTTCGTCAATATGAAATATATAAGTTTAGCCTTAAATATCTTTTAGTGACACCACAAAATCAGAAAATTTGGAGCGCTAATTCAACTTTGTGAAACTCCAGAATTATTACCCTTATTTTTTCACCTTCTTACCAGAGGTCTTCTTCCCTTTCACATCCTCGTCATCGTCGGCCTTGCCTCTTCTTCTCTTACCACTTTCAAACCCTTCTTTCTTCAGATACTCAGCCCCTTCCTCAGCCGTAACCGCCATTGTACCTGCCCGGTGAATTGGCTTTGGGCTCTTGCTTCCGCTTTTCCTACCCTTCTTACTCGAGCTTCGCTTTCCCTTGCTAGCGCTCTTCTTCTTGCTGCCGCTTCTCTTAGATCTCTTCTTCATGTCAATCAACTCCTCTCCATCAGATTCTTCCTCACCGGCCTTCTTCAGATATTCTTCGCCCTCTTTGATCGTTTGGGCCATCGTCTTTGTTCTCTTTATCTTTTGTTTCTTTGAAGTGGATTTCTTTTTGCTTGATTTCTTGGAGCCTGATCTCGATTTCTTCGAGGTTGATCTCGAATTAGAACCGGACTTTGATTTTGATTTTGAGCCGGATCTTGATTTCTTTGAGGTAGATCTCTTGCCCTTGACGGCAGATTTCTTCTTACTTGTAGTTGTATCGCCGTTCTCTTTGAGCTGCTCCTCAGCCTCTTGCAGTCTTTTCTTGGAGCTGGACTTCTTAGATGTCGAGCGCTTGCTGGTAGATCTCTCTGATCCTTTGCTCACTGATCTAGATTTTCTTCTTGAGCGTGTTGCAGATTTTTGGGCCGATGTCTTTCCCTTCGAGGTCTTAGCGGACGATTTTCCTCGGGACTTCTTAGCGGATGATTTTCCTTTAGATTTCTTCTTGGAAGCTGTTCCACGGACTGGCGACTTGCTGCCTTTTGCCGGGGTACGCTTTGACGCTTCGAACAGGAAAGCTGTGCCTTCATCAATAGTTTGGGCCATGCTTCCTTTCCTTGAGATGGAGCGTTTTTTGCTTGATTTGGCACCGACGGGAAGCTCTTCGTGGATCTTGTCGATTGATTTTCTCTTTGAGGTTGAGGTCGAGCCTTTTTTATGGGAGCCTGGCGACTTGGATCGGCTTGATTTTGGTGATTTACTCTTTGACTTGCTGCTCGATCTTGGAGATTTACTTTTAGATTTGCTCTTGGAGCCGCTTCTGGAAGTGGATCGTTTGCCGCCGGTTCTATGAGGGCTTCTTGCCTCGCTTCTCTTGGCTGAGGATTTCTTCACCGAGACTTTCTTCTTGGAAGTGGAAGGAGTGCCGGTCTTGCTTTCTTCTTGGATGGTCTGCTCCTGGGTGTTCTTTCTTGAAGGTGGCTTTTGGGATGAGGCACCTCCGTCGTGTTTTTGAGAAGATGTGCTGGCTTTTCCCTTCGAGCCTTTCGATCCGGAGCTTCCTGCTCGGTCTAACTTATGGGAAGAGCCGGATCGATGAGGAGAGCGAGTAAGACGGGCCTCGTCTTGGACATCTTGGTGTTGTTCGTGTTGGCTCATGTACAATGAAAAAAGGGCGTGTTCAAAATATTTAAATTTTGGATTGATTTGAATTTATAAACTCTTAAAAAGCGGCGGTATTTAACATATGATTTGGATACTTGAATTCACTGAGATGCAGCTGGTTAACTTCAGCGTAGATCTAAGTATCTTGAATCAAGTGAGGTCTACGAAGGGAGCCTGCTGAAAATTTTTTGGCTAGGAGAATTATAAAGCACCATAATTGATAAAAGTAACAAAGACTTAGGGTACCAAGGCTGCTATTTTGTTGATAAAGAAGAAACATAATTTGATGCTTAGGGCAGGAAAGTTTAGCACTACCTCTTCGTGAAAGAATAGTGAGATATTAGTTCTCCTCGTATTAAGTTGAAAAAAATCATATAGCTCCTTTGGAAATTTAAAATAATTTTAGGTTTGCTATCCTATTGGTCCAATGATATTTTTCTTGAAGAAGACCAAGTCAATCAAATTTCACGTATTGAAACAGCAATTACTGCATTGAGATTCCATGAAATTCTTTGAAAAAATAAGAGACTATTAAAAGCTTTATAGAGTTTATTATGTCTCTGTATCATACTCCAGGACCTCGGTCAGAATTTTTTCAAATAATATGGTTATATCTTAATAGGAATGTTTGAAATCTGAAATTCATAAAAATCGAGACTTTAAATTCAACTCTACACTTGTCTATTTTTATTCTATAGAATTTAATTTGAAAACAATAGGCACTTTCCATCGAAATTCAAATGTCCCTTCTTTTCGAATCATTTGACATATCTCCGTGATTTCGATTTTATATCCTTTCTTCTTAGACAATTCAATTGGAACTAAGTGATTCTTTGAGATAAGTTGAATTTATTGATGTCTGAGACAGTTTATTATCTTAAATTATTACAAAAATCGTAAAAAAGACAAAAAACGTCAGAAATGCAAATCCGTGTAGTATGCAAAAAAAAGAGTACTGATGCAACGACTTGCCCATGAACTTTCTGAACCATATAATAAATATGCCTCAAAAGAATTTCTTATGGAACTCACTCGAAGTCAAACCATCGAAACTCGGTATGACCTGATGAGTTATTATCATTATCAACAATTTCATTTGGTATTTGTTAGCACTGCTTTCAAAACTTTCTTATAATTTTCCATTTGTTCCCGACTCTTAAAATTGAACGTCGGGCTCATCTGATGTATTCCCACCTTAATACTCAGCGACTGCTCGACCTGTGCCTTCTCTTCCATCTCATCCTTATAATTTAAGTTCGACCGCGCAGTATCAAACCCTTCCCATCCTTTCGAACTCGATTCCGTTGAAACCGACGCCATTTTGATCCCATTGCACTTCTTGACTCGATTAAGCGTCTTTGGACTCGTCACTTTGTATGGATTCTCTGTTTTTGAGGAGTTTAGTTGGTTCGTTGTACTGCTGAGCTGGTTCGTTGAGCTTTTCCGCGTTGCGGTCTTCGGCCTTGGAGACTTCTCAAACGAAACAAATATTTTTTGACTGGTGTTGCTCTTTGTTGTTTTAGGCGTTAGTTTATCCGGAGACGCCGATGTTTCCTTAAGGATTTCGAATCCAGCAGAGAGATTGAGATATTTGGGTCTCGGCGTTTTCTTTTGGAGGTAGACCCTAGTGACGCTTGTTTGAGGTTTTTTCGCAGGTTTCTCGGCTGGTAACTGCTCTGCGCAGAAATCAAAGCCCGGAATGGTTTTCAGTGTGCGGCGATGGGAAGATAACGCCTTTGAGGACTCGCATTTTTCATCGGATCTCGGCTGAAGGCTCTTGGCGTCGAAGCAGTTGGAAAGAGGGTCTATTACAACTGCTGGTGAGAAAGTACCATGGGCGATGTCGCGAAATTTAACGGATTTGAGCCAAGGATGCTCTTTGAGTTCAGCTAGTCCGCCCTTGGCGCCCAACCGATCAGCAGGGTTTTCAACAAGGAGTTTTTCGATAAAATCGCGCAAGTTTTCTGAGCAATGCTTTGGGATTTTTAACGAGTACTTAGGGTTCTTGGCGAGGCCTTTCTCGTCGTCTCTGATGAGAAATGGCGGTGGAGGGACTCCAGCTACTAGTTCGTACGTGAGAGTTCCAATGCCGTAGTAATCTGCAAGAAAGCTGTATCCGTTATATGCACCGACTTCAGGAGCTATTGACCTAGATTAACAATGAATAAATATGCGAGTGTAACAATTGTTTAATTACTCAAAAGTTCCGCAGATAGAATAATTCAACTCGTTTGGGTCAGATACAATCTTGCTCAGGCCAAAATCCGTAATATGGACTCGTCCGTTGAGGTCAAGCATCAAATTTTCAGGCTATTATGAACATCATTAGCCTTATCGTTGCAATATTATTCAAAATACCTTGAGATCTCTATAAATGATGCGATTATCATGCAACACCTGCAGTCCAAGTATCGTTTCAGCGATGATCATTTTAGCTTCATCTTCTTCAAGCCGCCGGTTTTTCCGAAGATGGAAATGCACGTTGCCACCAGGGTAATACTCTAAGCCCATATAAAAATACTCGTCCTATTGAGAGAGAAAAAAATGAGAAACTGACTCTCTTCAAGGGAAAATTACGTCTTGAAACGCGAAATGAATCTGCGAAACATGTTTCATTCCCCGAAGCTTGCATAAAATATCCCTCTCTCTGAGAATGCTGTTTAGTATTTTCTTGTTTTTGAGATCCTTTTTCACTTGCTTGATAGCATACAATTTGCCGTTCAACAAACTTCTCGCTAATTATTAGCACAATTCAGTCTTCATGTTTCAACTATCATTAGAATTTACCAAGATAAACGTCGGCGAAACCTCCTCTGCCTATCTGCAGCTCGTAAACGAAATCATTCTTAGTAAGTTGGCTTGCTTCTTTCAGATCCCGAGGTCTCTTCGGTAAAGCGAATACTGGAAGAAGTACAATCCCTTCTTCGAAGACTGCGAGAGTTTTATTGGGTTGCGTTAACCAATAGTCCAACGTAGAGATTTTATTCTTCGTTTTCAAGCCCACTACGTTCGTTATATCAAATTTCGTGTTGCGGCGTCTGATGTCCTCCTTTATTTTGATGATGGTTTCGTTCAGTAGCCATTGGCAGGTGAGCAGCCCCTTTTCTGTGGCTGGAAAAGATACTTTGATAACTAATTCATCGCCATACTCAACTAATATCGTCTGTGCTGGGCCAACTTTGGTTCTGGTCTGTTTGAGGAGGTTAGGCGTGGAGGCTGGAGAGAGTAGAGAGTTGAAAGTCTTGAAGGAAGACTTGGAAGTGTTCATGTGCCGGAGTAGTCGCTCTTACTTAGAGATTAGCGTTTAAAATCAATATAAGAATTAAGATCACGGTTAATTGAGGCATGTTTTATTTACACCATTCTGGAAAAAGCCTGGGAAAAAAGTGAAGGGAAATTCAAGTGTATGTGCTGAGGACGACCAAAATTCAGCGAGTTTAGAAGGGATGGAGAGGAGAGATTTTTAAAGAAAATTTTTCGAAGGTATTTAATTAGATTTTGGAAGTGAGAAAATACATTCGAGCAGTGCGAGTGGTTTGAACCAATTAAAAATATTGCTGGTTAACCAAAAGAGGAACTCAAATTAAATCAGTTATCAAAGCGGACTCTATAGTATTTCAAAGGGCGGCTAAGGTTAGAGCAATACTAACACGAGTAGACCTGGATGAAGATGGAGGGTGATAGTCTCCTTTAGATCGATATTATAAGCAATAAAACAGAATAATGAGGGAATGACTCGATTAAAGAGTGTGTTGTGGTTTAAAACCGGTATTTGTGGGTCAGTTTGGGTTGTAGAGTGGTCAAGGGTCTTCTTGGAACCAACGGATAATTTTCGAGGCGAAGATTGTGAAAAGCAGCTCCAAAAAGGTAATTAAACGCTCTGATGGTATGTTAAAGGGTTTGTTGCAGCAAACATTGAGTTGTGACCAATTACGACTTTGGAATTGAACTTATAGTAGATGGAAGAAGTTGCGATGACAGTGCTGAAATTTTGAATTAACTTTCAATGTTGATGGAATTTACATTGGATTAACCTAATTATTGTTAACAAAGAGAAATTGAAATTATTCTACAGTGCAAATTTTATTTTATTTCTGCCTCAGACATTGCTGATGAACATAATGATTTTTACAAAATAAAATAAAAAGAACCGCCTCTGTATTTCCTTGCTGGAAAAATGAAAGCCTTTCATTTACGGCTAAAAATCCACAAACTCGGAGGCAGGTGATATATTCGTGCTAATGGAACAACTATTCACAATAATCTCTTTTTAGGATTGGACTAAGTAGCTTGAATACAAAAATATTCAGCAATTCACTATTGCGGGTATGAATGACTTATCTGACTCGAAGTTTCTCTCTCTGACTTTGAATGTTCGTTTTCTTGTGTTCATATCCTCTTTGCCAGAGCCATCAGCAATTGTACAACGTGCCTTCTACCGCCTACGACCGTTTTTGATACAATTAGAGAGACATGATCTGAGCAATTTCCTCAGCCAGCAAATAAAAATCGTGCGTTTAGATCATAACTTCAAGCGCTTTTACGTCGGTACCAATACCACATCACTTTTTCATTTAAGAGTCATTATAGCTAGTTTACCAAGAAATAACCAGAGTTTGCTCATTCTCATAAGGAACACATTTTTTCATAAGAGCCACCACTAATAATTTAATTTGGAGGTTTTTCTTTAATTCCTAGTTGGTGATATGAACCTAAGTCAATTATTTAGAAAAATGTCCCTTACCACAGTGATTACTACGACCGACGAGTTGCAAAGCAAAATATGAAGAGGCACCAGTTGGTTGCCGCATTTACGAAAATTATAGAAGAGAATTGTTAATCAACTGATAAATCTGATCTCCTCGAAGCAGAGCTTCTTACCTGGTTACATGATTTCATCCTCATTTGTGTGTTTCCAAAGGAATGAATATTAATGAAATTGCTGTTTATTTTGCTGGAAATTAAGATATCTGACATAGATTAAGATTCAATCACAGTCATAGAAGTGAAGCAGCAATTCTTCGATGGAGCCACTTCCTTTCCGCACCCATAGGAGTTCAATTTGCAAGGCATTCTATTCACATAGATGTTCATAGCAATTTAATCTAACTTCCATAAGAAACCACTTTTTTAGGAATCAGCAAGCGAAGAATTTAATAAAAAATTCTTTTTTCTCTGTTGAGTTTATGCAATTATATAAAAACTCTTCCTTTATCTCTATATTTCAATAAAATAATTCAAAATAAGCCTGGCAACAGAAAAATGGCCAGCTACCTTTGAGTACATTTCACATCATAGTTAAATTCCATTGAGCAGCAATTAAGAAACACCATTGAGCCAAAACTTCGACTGTTTGCTGTTTTTCTAAATGAATTCCGATGCATAATTAATTCTCTTACAATTAGGATAGGAACTTGTGCTTAGGACATTCTGATTCATTGGCAGCCCAGACACATTCCCTGAAATCGGCTATACAACTTTCAATTAGAATGGAATTTTGTTCCCTTGACTATGCTTCGTGATCTTAGGACTCAAAAAGTCTTGAGCAATTCAACTTTTTCAAAAGATGAGCGTCACTTCAGGTCAAGGGAATGATTCGCATCCGAGATGCGCTGAAAGGAATTGATGATCTGGCCTTTGAAGCGCATATTTCGATGAACAATCAGATTTTTTAAATTCACAGTTGTAGAATACTGAAGACCACAATGCTTAACTCATGTTCTGTAAAATCCAGCCCCATATTCAGAGCACAGCGACTGCAATTTCAACGCGTCCTGCCATATTTTCGATGCCTTCCTTTCGGAGCATAGGCATCTGTTTGAATTTAAAAGCTCCCTGATTTGGCTCCCAGAAATTCGATATCTATCGGTACTGCTCAATTTGCACGTTGATAAAAATTCCTTGGTTTTTATTTAGTTTACATCTTCTAAAAACTTTTTCTGCGAATTTATTTACTAAGCTTCCGCAGCCTATTAAGCGATTTTACGAATTTCTTGACCTCGAAGAAATTTCTATGATTAGGAAAATACGAACTAATTCAGGCAGTGAAATTAATAAAAAATATTTCGATGGCAAAAATTTAAATTTGGGTGGAAATGAGCACTGCCTGAAGGCTAATACACCCAATTGTTTAAAATTCTGATTTATAAGGGAGAGATTTATTGAGATATAATCAAATGAAAAAAGGTGGAAAAAATTGAAGCCTGAGCGCTTGCGGGACTTTCTCTAATCCCTTCTAGAGGAAGCGATTTTACTACCTAGTGGCTTCATTCAATAGTGAGTTCATTCAGGAGTTTTCAAGGCATCTCGAAGGGTCACAGTGACTCAAGTTTGTTAGGTTTGTCATCTCAGGACCTCCCTAAATTTTTTTTTGGCTTCTTCAACGGGATAGAGTAGTACTAGGGTTTTTGAATCTGACATGATTTAGATTTTGGTGGTGACATTGCTGCTTGATTCATTCGAATATTAGACAATTACCTCAGTTTACTAACATTTTCTCCAGGCTCGAAGAAGAAAGGCTACAAGAGAACGAAGAGTCGATTCAAGAGACATCTGAAGGGCTTTGGTTGCTTTGAAGGCTGACTATTTCGATGGCAATTGAAGTTTCCAGTTCCTCTTAACAATTATTTGGAACTTGGGGTTCAAAGCCTGAAAAATAGCCTGCAAAACAAGAAAATATAGTGATTCGGTGCTAGCAGGTTTACCAAAGCAACTATGCTTTCGAGTCATTACTTGAATGCATGGCTTTTGAATCCTGCTGAGTACGAACCAGAAGAAAAAGTTTTTATTGATTGAAGCACTCCCAACATTGCTGCTTTGAAGAATCCGGTTCAATTTAAGGAAATTGCGAGACTCTACAAACTGTGAGTTATTTTAAATCAAAGTCAGTACATCGGATTACAAGAGTGCATTTTAAATATCAATCAAAGATAGACTGTGCATTTGACTTGTGATTTGAATTTACCTTTCAATTGTTGAGCTTCGTGTATATTTCTTTTTATTTTGTTATTTCCCTTCATAAGTACATTACCTTGAAAAAATCCAAATTGAATTTCTTCTATGGCTGGCAGTAAGGGATCAACTGTCTTATCATGATACTATCTCATAGTTAAAGGAAAACCTTTTGATAACTAAACGATGGCTATTATTTAATTTCAGTCGCTGATTGCACTCTATGAATTCATCGACACTCTCGATGATATACACACCACTTCAAAATTTATCCTCAACTATTTTTTCCTTTGAACCTTTTAAGACCCACAAACGCATTCTAACCTACACTAAGCAATATTGCGGTTTTTCACGCTTTTGGAATCCAAAAGCTCTGGTATTTCACAATTCAGTAAATTCAAAAATACGAATTCAAGGAAATCGAGCAGCTTGTAAAGCTACGATTATGATAAACAAATTCAACCAACCTAATGGTTTTGCCTCTTCACAACAAAACAATTCAAATACTTCAGATAAGGACCTTTCCACTATAGACGAAAAATTTTCCATCTACATGGTAAATTATCTTAGCTATCTCAATACACTCATTTCCCTTATCTCTGCTGGAACAGCGAAAAGCTGACCAAAGCAGACTGCATTTATTGAAAATTATAAAGCACTGACTCTGGCCTAATTAAGCTTGGGCTTTCGCTCTGATCATCGCCATTTTGACTTCTTCTTGTGTCGCCGGCGCCGTTTTTTTGAACCATGCGCTCTCTCTTATCTTTTGAATGCTCGATACACGTTTGTTCGGATCAGGGTTAAGCATTGACTCGAGAAGCGTCTTTAGCGCCTTGCTAAAAGTCTCTGATTTCACCCAACGTTTCTTCATCCAACCATACGTGAGTTTCCAATATGCCGGCCATTTCCCTTTGAGAATGAAATTGAAATTCGGGTCCGACGCCTTGGTACACTTAAACGGATTAAACCCAGTCATGAAGATCAGCAGCAGCTTTCCCAGCGCGAAGATATCCATCGCAACTCCTTTATAACCCTTTCCTTGATAGAATTCTGGAGGGCATATCCCTGGAGTCGTTATTGATGAGTCATCTCGGAAGACCTTAACGCCGGCTGCATCCTGGTATCTCACACAATGCCCGAAGTCTGTGAGGACGAGGTTAAAATTCTCATCGAGGAGAATATTTTCGATTTTGATGTCACGATGGCAGTACCCATTGAGATGTAAATACTCCACGGCATCAAGCACTTGGCCGAAGAAGAAGCGAGCGACTCCTTCTTCCAGTCGCTGTTTTCTGACAAATTCAAGAAAATCTCCATGCGGCTGATACTTGAGTACGAAAATATTGTAATACTCATCTCCAGGGGTCGGTCGGTTGTTTTTATGAGTAAAATCGCTGAAGAAGAATTTCGCGTTTTTAATAATTTCAATGCAACTGAGGATATTTTTATGCTGTTTTAGCTGAAAAATATTATATTCATTTTGGAAAGACCCACGAGAATCTGTTGCAGGTATAGCTTTCAGCACAAGCTTCGAGTCATCATCCTCAAGAGAGTCAAATATCGAACTCGCGAGGTACACGGGATAGAGATGGTCTTGTCCTAGTTCAGACAATATGACGTATTTATCGACTATTCCCAACGGCTGTTGATTTTTTCCGCTGGAGTTTTTGGCGCATGCCGTGGTTTCCTGAGGCAATGCGGATACACCCGTTGCAGTGGTGTTAGAGGTGTTTGTACTTGTTAGCATGGTTGTGTACGTGGAAGGGTATGGAGTCCCAAAAGACACAAAATTACTTGAAAATGGGGCTGTAACCATGGCGATCGGGTCGTTGGATGTCTGGTATGACATTGGCATGCATTGCACATAGGGATAAGGGTTGCTCATTGGGGTCATATATGGATTTGTATATTGGTATCCGGAATTGAAAAATATTGAGCTGTCCATGAAAGAAAATGCTGAGGTTTTGATCTCTTTTGGTCTGTGTTCAGAAATTTTTTTGTATTAGGATTCCGTTGTATAACTTTTAAAAGGTCTCCACGGCAGCGACTTAAATTAAAAGATCGGCTGGTAGTTTGATTGGAATTCGCTGCTATTAATTACCTTTCAAAATTCGAATTTAGATACCTCGATTCTTTTTAATCGGGAATTCCATTATCTGTTAAATTAAATTCCGGGAGCCTGGCAAGTAGATTAAGATTTTATTTCAAAATTTCAGAAATCGAGGGCTTCTAATATTCTTTTTTGAATTTTGTTAAAAACTTTTTTAAAATTGCGAGATACTTTTAACTCTAATATCACACCTTAAGGACTCTTTCTCACTTCAAACTGGAGCAAATTCCCATTTAATATAATCCAAAATAACGTTGTACCTCTTTTATGTTAGAAATAGGAAGTTAGAGCTCCCTTGCTGTTATCTTGACAGTATAACAAAGTATCCAAAAAGCTTCGATTATTCAAATTCAGTATTCACTTACCAAGGTGTTCTAAAGAAAATACACTGGCCTTTTTACTAGACATAAATCGAGTCACTGTGCGAAGACTTGTCAGCGAGACTTGCTGAAATAAGATCCCTCATTTAGAAAGACAGTAATTTCGAGGCGTGCTCTCAAAGAAGTTTAACGAATTTTGATAAAATGAATTTCATGCATTTCCACTCTTTAAAACACCATCGATAATGTTCCAAGAAATTCCATTACTCGGTGGGAAAAAAAACCAAGCTAATGATGCATTTGATTTCAAAAAATCATACTATCAGGTAGAGGATGCTCGATCCTTCTCGCCTCTGTTGTAGAAATCAAACAGACTATAAGGCAACAGGCTTTTGATAAGAAATTTTGCAGTTAACAGTGTTACTGAAAGGCCTTTAATATTATTATTCCTTGCCGAATTTTAATCAAACTTAGAATAATTCAAAATAATTAATCAGTTTTGTAAAAAAGAATCGAGTTCTATCTAGATCACAAAGCCGCTCAGTAATCTACACGGGTTCCTAAAATACACTACATTCCGGAAATTTTTAAATTAGAGAAGCGTCTTAAAAGAACACATAGAGAAGTTTGTAGAGAGAAGTTGAGATTAGTGTAAATTTCACCAGTCCATGTATGATATTGATGGAAATTTCAACAACTGCCTCGAACAGAGGAATTCATCGAAATTCACTCCAATGACACGTAAAATCTATTATCGATGATCGAAAAGAGATTGGAATGATACTGATGAAAAAAATTCGATCGTCAATTTCGAGAGAACTGCGAGGAGAATTGAAAAAAATTTAAATCATTAGTTTTTTTTTTCTCTCTCGTTATTCATGATTAAAATACAGAAAATCCACCCATAAAAGCTTTCTCTTCAACCTGCGTTGAAAGATAGATCTTTTGAGGTTCTACTTAATAAGTAAAACTCTGTTCCAGGACTTTTCTGTAAATAGGCTGTTGATTTGAAATGAGTGCTTAGCTAAAAATTAGGATTTAACTTCAAGAGCATTAGCAATTACCAACCAGAAGAAATTTATTGAGGAATAAGTGATAAGTGAGTCAGCAAATTTGCAGAGACCTATTGGTCTAACTACTTAAAAGTTAAAGATAATGATGAAGAGGAAAGGATAGCCTCAGAACAGAAGTTTTTTATGTAGATTTTGGTTCAACTGAACTGAAAAAAATACACCGAGTTTGGCTGCTCAGTTTGGATTTATAAAAATATTTAAAATTTACGCTGATTTTAGCTCCTTCAAAGCAGAGGGCAGAATCTCTAGACAACTAGTTTGTTAGGAGATACATGTGACTATAGTGAGGAGGAAAGAGCTTCTAAGACCCTTGACTAAACCGTTAAGCTTCCATTTTCTCAGTTATATATTTCAAATATTCCAACACCATTAACACAGCGAGGGTAAATCGATAAGATAATAATCGATATGCTGGACTTAAACATCTGTGAGTATTCATTCAGATGCCTTTACTCATAACCTTAAATTTATCATAGCAAAGCTTATTTTACTCGTGATCTCTTGGTCTGCGTGTATATTCAGTCTTTGAAAGAGGTTATCTCAACTTAAGTTGATGCATGCTGTGAGTTATCTGAGAAACTTCTTTTGAAAGGACTAACATTAGTCGATTCTGGACTCGATACTCGAAAATTGCTCATGTGCAGAGGATTGAATTAAGAACTGGGGCCACTCCTTAGCTCCTTTTGAGCCTGGTTACAATCTTTGGCTCATTCTCAGATAGTTAGTTGATCATTACTCATACATAAATTGCCTTTATCGTTTGGGACGCATGCATCAAAGACAGGAATTGGAAACAACAGCTTAATTTGTTAACAAATTTGTTTCAACCTTTAGAGGAAAGAGCCATTCTGTTCTAATCTCCTTATGTATTGGTTTTCTTAGACCTATACTAACATTTTTCAAAGGATCTCTTTCGAACTTCTCAATTAACCGAATTCAGAATATTTATAACTTTGAATCGTGCAAATAAAAGCAATAAAATTTAAATGATCCTTCAACCCACTCTTAGAAAAAACTCCTTGAGCAAGCGTCTGGAAACAGAACTCCCTCCATGTCCAATCCTATTCAAATCCATATAGTTAGTGCCGAATTCTATGGGAATCAATGGTAGCTAAATAAGGGCTTTTCGCACAATTAGCTTAATATTCAATCAAATGTCTCAGGAAATTAGTAAAATATAAATTCCAAGTGCGCATAGTATCAATTAATTTTTAATGGCCTTCTCTAAAAGGCAAATGCCAAAGAAGTCGAAAGCTACACTCCAAGGCTTCTACCTCCTCTTGTTTTGGAGTCCCATCTTCCTCGCAGTCAAATCCGAATGTTCAGAGCTTCCTCAATCCAATTTCAGCATCAAACACATCTTTGAGAATCACAATGAACCCTACCTGAACAAAGCTAACTACAGCAGCGTATCTTTAGCCACAAAGGAGGTCTTTCGGGCACTTGATGACTCATTAACCCCGATAACATGCTCTCTGAGCGTGTCCGAAGATTATCATACATACAATCTCACTTTTTCGAAAAATATAACAATTACCACGCTTACCAAAAGTCTTTTTTCTGTGACTATGCCTGGTTTAACAGAGCCTGATGATTACGAGTTCAATGTGACAAGGCTCCCTGACAGCTGCTGCGTGCAAATTAATTTTAATTTTACAACCACTCTTTCATGGCAGCTAGTCACCATTACTTTTCACCATAATAACCAGTTTCTAGACCCTTATCCTCAGGACTCGCTTTCTACTACTGTGACTCATCATGTGCCGTTTAAGCTAGGGACATCTGCTACAATGATAGATAATGCTATTCGGACAGGTTGTAAAATCATCTTCGGGATAGCAACAAGTTCGTTGTTGATTTGCTTCTTTACTAAGGAGCGAGCAACGATTTTATGGAGCATGTTAGATTTTTTGCAAATGATTTACGGGCTTTTCTTCATTAACACAGAGCTGCCGTGGAATTTGCGAGCAGCCGTCATCGGATCTGCTGCTTCTACTTTAAATTTCGTTCCAAATCCTTTCGAAAAACTCGGTTACCCTCCAAATAACTCGACTTCTTACATGTTTGGCCCTGAGCAAGTCTCATTTTTATATTGCATGTGGCCCTGGCTAATTCTGCTGATCGGGATAGGGACAGTCCAAGCAATTATCTACATCGCATATAAACTCTCGAAAGTAAGCCCTGATAGTCAAGCCCGGATTGAGCCTTATCTGAATCAGATACATTGGTCTGGGCTCTTTAGACTTTTCACAGTAGGATTTTTGCCGCTTCTTATCGCTATTGCAGTTCAATTTGCGCTACTTAGTGAGGATCCGCTCATCATTGCTGGAGCAGCCGCGGGTGGAGTCACAAGCCTGGGTTTTGTAGTATTAATTCTGGTCTTTGCGAAGATTCTGAGTGTGAGAATAGAAAAATTAAGAGACGATGACTATCGAGCTCGGTTCGTTGTGTTGTATGAAGGCCAAAAGCTTAGAAAAAAAGTCACTAAATACTGGATTTTCGTGGATATATTTCGGAAAACGATATATTGCATTGCTCTTGGAGCTGGGCGCGCGCTGCCGCTGGCTCAATCAGGTGCCTTAGTCGGGCTGAATGTGATGTACTTTGCACTTTTCGTGTTTTTCCGTCCTTTCGTTCGAGCGAAATATAACGCAGTTATCACTATAAGAGAAGGTTTTCTAATCGCCGTCAACGGAATGATCCTAATACTTGTAGTGGATGATCAAATCGGGTTTTTAAACAAGGGCAGATTAACTGTTGGATGGGCTGCGGTGATCTGTGCTACCATCGTTTACGTGGTTCACAGCGGCTGGTTCGTGCTAGATGCGTTGATTAGCTTAAACAAAAAGAAACCGCTACCAACAGAGGAATCCACGCCTAAATCGACCAAGCTTCCAGCAATGAGAATGAAAAGATACTCAAACAACCCGTTGAACCAGTCGCAGCTGAATTTTATTTCTGGCAAAAGGGACTCATTGAATCAGAATCAAGAGCATTCAAAGAACGAGGGGTCTAATTATTTGGATGAGTCGACCGTCAAGGAAAGCCCGAGTTTTGTGAAAGTATCGCAGGCAGACAATGTCTCGCAGGTGCACAGTATGAAGAGTGAAGACCGACTGTCAGAGTGGAGAGAAAATCCGAATACACATCGCACGAGGATAATGAATATATTGAAGATGAAAGTTGCGGCGCAAAGCACTTTGAATATCGCCCCAAACAACGCCTCGATCAATAATCCGGCGTCGGTCAAGTCTGAACAAGTGATGAGCAGATTTCGGACGCCACAGGGCATTACTGTGGTTGAAAACCTCTGAATCGTTAAGTGAGTAACGATGTATAAGATATTATAATACCAAAGTCCTTTATATTTAAAATAGATACTTCACTACTACGATTCTGTAGAATAACCGTTGACATAGTGTCACAATTTTTCAGGGCTTGTAAAAAATTCTATGATTTAAACTATTTAATAAAAATCGTGTTCATTTCCACTTTAGTTAATTAAGTTCTTAGAACTCGAGGAAATGGGAGTCGTGTATGATGATCTTTCCAAAGTTTGGAAAATTTGACACATGATTTTTCCTGGAATTCTATTGAAGAATCTCATCCATAATAGAAAATCTCTGATTTTTCTTTCGGTCCCAATACAAGGACTTGTATCAGAATTTCTTTGTTCTATCCAAATGAGCACTCATCTTGAACCACGAGTATCATTCTTAATAATTCAGCAAATAAACTTAGAAGCATTTCAAGTTTTTCGCCTTGCAGTCTTCACGAGACAAAAGATTTTTTTATATTATTCTGGAATGTATTCGTTACTGAAAACACAGGATAGAATAAAATTAAACAAAATATCTCTAAGCCAACTTCCATGCCTTGCACCAAGCTTCACGATTATCTTTGGCCTGAATCCAAGAGGATATACCAACTCCACTCTTCCCTCTGCGTTCACTGGAGAACTCTTCACTTGTACCGAACAGTTTGCTTTTTACTCTACTATATCCCTTCGACCATCTACACATGGTTCATTGGAGAGAAGGTGGCCTTCTACGACCACTTCTTCTTTTTCACGGACTGGGGTCAGTGGACGTGCATGGCCTACTTCGGCTTCGCGAGCTGGCTTGGAGCAAGAACTTCCATCGATCCACCTCCAACAACAGGATTTTTATGGAAGTTCACTCATATACTGTTCGAACTGGCATTTTCTATGGAGTTTATTATCATCATACTCTTTTGGGGTGTACTGGCCATTCCATACTTTGATTCCGTGAAAGATACCCCCGAATATTATGATGCCATCATCAAGAGCGTCCTTCTGCATGGAGTGACTCCATTGACCGTCTGGATCGAGTTCATCTTGAATTATGTTGAGTTTCATTGGAGTCATTGCATTATTTTCACTCCTTTGCTGAATTTGCTCTATGACGCGACTAATGCGCTTGGTGTGCTGGTATTGGGAATCAAGATCTATCAACCAGCAATCGATTGGAAAAGTTACACAACTGCGGTGCTTCTTATAGCGGGTTTGGTGCTCGGATTTGTTGGGTTTACGATTGGGGTCTATGTGCATAAATTTAAAAGAAAAAGGTTTGAAAAGCAGCAATTAATCGTGTATGAGGAAGTGAATGAGGTGAGTGGCGAAGCAACCTAAAACTTTTGGGGCTATTTGCGAAGTGCGTATTTATATTGCGAATTGGATACTTTAATGATGTGATCAACCACGAAAATAGAAGTAATAAATGAATATGGTGTAGTTATGTGCTATTTCTAACAAATTTCCAATATAATTATCGCGGGTTTCTAAGTCCGTAGAATAAAGTAAACGATTGAAAAGTAGAGACTGGGCATAAACGGACTGATAAATTATTTCTAAGGTCTTTTTATAATTATGAAAGTAAGTTTTCTCAACAGGTCTTAAGGTCTTAAGAGATAGCAAGGAAACCAGTAACGTGTCGCAAGAGAAGTTAACAATCACATTTTTGCGGGTCATTGCTCCGATGCCATAATATTTTCATTTTCTAAATATTTTTTCGAGAGACAATGAACTACAAAGATAACCCCTGACCGAAAGTTTTATTCAATCTCCTTGAATAATCCAAGCATCTACACTTACTCTTCTTCAACCCTTTTAGATTTACTATAAAAAAAGAAATTCTCATCCAGAGGAACACAATAAGGTCCAGCGTTGCTCTCGAAATTTCCATGGTGATCTTCCCGATAATCGATAGCTCTTCCTCTCTTTAGATTCTCTTCCACATCGCTAATATAAGTTGCTTAGAGCACTTGAAATTCTTTCTCGTTCAAAATAAAATAGTCGTATCGAAATATTTCGTCATTGAAGCTTCAGCCCGTTTTATACTTCACGAGTTAATCTCAAGAACTCATCCTAAAATTATTTCAAGGCGTGATTCAGCAATAATTTAAAAACTATTCTCAGCATATCAATCACATCCTCATGTCTTTAGCTCGGTTGAACGATTACCTTTGGCCTGAAGAGAGGACTGAGTATCAATTCCACCTGTCACTCTGTGTGTACAGGAAAAACCTGCATTTATTCCGAATCTTATGCTTTTTGTTCTACTGCATTCCGTCGACTATCTATATGTTCATGGTCGGTCAGGTCGGCTTCATTGATCACTTCTTCTTTTTCACTAACTGGGGTCATTTCGCATGCACGGCCTACTTTGGCTTAGCGAGTTGGCTTGAATTGAAAACTCCCGTGGATGCTCCTCCAAAGCAGGGATTTTTATGGAAGTTTACCCATATTCTCTTCGAATTGGCCTTTGCAATGGAGTTTACGATCGCGTTGTTCTTCTGGGCTGTCCTGGCTCCTCAGTACTTCCCAACGATCGTCGATGAGCCTGATTTTGGTGCAATCCTGCTTATGAATATCCTCATGCACGCGGTGACCCCATTGGCGATGTGGATTGAGCTGAGCTTGAACTATATTGAATTCCATTGGAGACATTGTCTGGTTTTCCTTCCCCTCGTTTCTTTGGTCTACGATATTGTGAACGCGCTTGGCGTGCTAGTGTTCAATATCTCGATCTACCAGCCAGTGATCGATTGGAAGAGCTGGAAAACTTTATTGATGATAGTAGTTGCCTTGATTCTGGGATTCGGTGGATTTGGAGTTGGCTACTGGATTCATAAAGTAAAAAGCAGAAGATTTGAGAGAAAGCGATTGCTTATCACAGACACCAACGAGGAGGCGCTGGACCCATCGTTCTAAGTATTCCGCAATGAATTCATGAGGATATATATTTTCATATCTATGATTTGTGTTCATAAATTCAAATTATTACTGGTAATGACTTATTACTGGGATGTTTGAACAGTTTGTATTCGCTGGTTTAAATTTCACAAAAGATTCACGAAAACCTTCTACGCAACATCTCTTTGTAGTTCTTAAACTGAAATAGCGACATTAGGAATGCTTAGAGGTAATTTAGTGGCCTGTCAAATGATTAATAGATTACGATGCAATTAAGATGCAATTAAGATGCAATTAAGATGATTATTTCTGTCTGGGGCATCTATGAAGTTTGTTAGTGAGCTGTCTTTGGTAGACCCATCGTCGATTGTTGTTTGGACAATGCATTGAGATTATTATCACGTTCGAGTTTTCCGAATGAAAATATTGTTTATTTCAACCTTTCACTATAATAATGAAATAATGTAAATCATAAAATAGATAATATGAAAGATGAATAACAGTGACTCGATTAGGTTCCGTCTTATTTTCTGAAACAAACTTTATATTCCAAATTAAAAAAAACGCGAAATTTAACAAATTTAGTTTATTATTGAGTCTCGACCTTCTGATCGATCCAATTCTATCACCGACAATTCCGACGACCTTTCTACAGGCTGTGGGAACTGTTCTTCTTTAGCGGGACTAACGCTACGTGTCTTCCTTCTCGCGCAACACTTCGCCTTGTAGCGCTCAATTATCCTCCTCGATAACCCATATGCAAATGCATTCATCAATCCTCTAGACATATATAATACCGCAATGACGACTCCAAACTCATATGACACCTGGTAGGTAGAATTAAACATTATAATGGTCCTGGTGACTGTTATAGGCAGGTTAGTTATGATTAAGATGAATGGGTATAACAGCAGCACAACAAACACATTTTTGCCCATTGCTCGAAACTTTTTCACGATGGTGAGATAACAATAGGAGCAGTAAATTATTGATACGATGGAAGGCAGCACCCTGACCAGAAGCGCTCCTACGTCGAAGGCTCCTGATACTAGTGCAGCCATACAGGTCTCAGTGTTGTGATTAATTTCTCGCTGGCCTGTGATGACTGATGTTAATCCAATCACAGCTGCCATGACAATCGAGAAGGTCAGATATTTCTTGAAGATATCGTCTACGACCTCAGAAAAGCCCTGGTTGACGGTTTTATAGAGGAAGTGAGCGAAGCAGCATGTGAATGAAAGAGACCCACCGTATCCGAAATCTATGATGAATGATTGCATTTGGCAAATCCAGTCTGAGGTCATCGGCACCCTTGAAAAAGGAACCGGCAGGACGTTGATAAGATCCATAATGCAGAGTCCTATGATCATCTTGTCCATCAATTGACTCGATGACCCGACTAAGAGGGTCGTGAATAAATTAAATAGAATTCCAAAGAGAGACAGAAACCCTAGGACAGCAGCCAAACCTTTCAAGGCTAAAAAGTCGTCGTCGTCTGGAAGGGGCGATGCTTGTAATATGAGAGCTGGTAATGGTCCGAGGTAATTCATGGAGACCTGATCCATGGATTTATAGAAAAAAATTAAATTTTTAGTTGAGAATCTCACCCATTCAGGGATTTTTGAAATACTGAAGGCCAATAATTAATCAAGAGTTAGTTTATGTTTTCACACATTCTCTTTGAAGTTCTTCGGAGCAATATGACGAAGAACTACTAGCTCAATGGCTGTCAATAAGAATACATGATGTGGATTAAAAAATTCATTTGGAAAAGAGAAAGGAAATAAGCTGGTAATTCTTATTATTTCTTGTCTTTAGAACATTTTGGCTTCCGAAGTTCAATAATTCCCATTAATCAGAAAAGTTATCTGAGTATAGTTGAGGCGCGAGAGCTAAGTTTTCTGTAATTCAGTGTTAACTAAACTCTAATTCCACTATTTAAATAAGCTAAAGGTCAAATCAAATATTTTATAGATTGAGCATGTACCTTAGCATATACCTTTTTAATAAGTTAAAATATTATCAAGAAAATGGCAATAATCCCAAATTATGACTGAGAGAAACGTGTAATTCTCTTCATTCTTCTCAAGGGCGAAACTAATAACCTCATGATAAATTCGATCACAACATGATAATATTTTTCAATTTGAATCAATGATTAATCGATGATAACTTATCGCTCTTGAGAAATATTTGAGCTTTTTTCCTAGAAGACTTTCCGCTCATTTGAATGCACTGAAGAAATTTGTCAAGATGATTCATATTATATAACACTCATTGAAAGATATTGTAGACTATGGCCTGAATATGCGGCTTGGAATTTCTTTCGATCGAAGATGGGAATAGCATTTGGAAGAGACATCTTTTGATATCGTAATTTTGCTCAGTTTACAAGTTTTTAACGAGAAACAATCATTTTACCTTGTTCTATGAAGGAAACGTTTTCCAAAGTAATATTTAGTATCTTACACATTTCATAGACATCAAAATGAATCCTAATAAGCTCGAAGTCTTTTCCCAAGGATATACGGTAAGCTTTTCCCCCATTTGCAGATATGAGCATAATCAATTGGAAATTTAATTCATACCGTGATTGAAATTGTTCATACAACAATTTCCTTTTTCTCACTGATTTTCGAGGGCCCCATACTGTATTTTATCTATCAAAATAGAATATATCCTTTCAGCAATTTGCAACAGAAGGAAATTCTGGTTGCCTTAGCCATCATGATAATGAAGAAGTAGATCCAATATTTCCGTGTTCTTCTAGGGCTTATCCAACCTTTATTTTCTAAGCATATTTCGAGAGAGCCTGTGAGATCTTTTTCTTCTGTCTTCGAAAAGAAAAACTTAAGTTTCAAAAATTTTAAATATTTGAATGCTCCTTTGTATGCAATTAGTAAAAATTTGAAAAATATAAACCTTATCTATCATGGACGGAAGAATTCCAACTGGTCAAAAGAGGCTCGCTACAGGAGCTGGAGGCATCGCCCGCCCAATCGGGACAGCCATGAGAGTAACACACACACCCACTGCTACCCATCTCACCTGCCTTGCCTATCCATAGGGAGATCCGAATTTCAAGAGCATTGGTATGGTTACCTCCGACACCTTAAACATCGTAAATCGCCCTGCGACCAAGCAGGAACACGGTCTTGTCGGCTTAAGAACCAAAACACAGAGTAACCCTGAGAAATAGTTCATGTATTTAAATATTCTTTAGCTCATGAAAGACAAATCTACGATAGAAACTACTATTTAACCCAGTTGGTCAACAAATCCAATGAAATGGCCAGAGAAATTGAAAAATTCACGAAGCAAGCTGAGGAGATCACCAAGGATAACCAGGCCTTTTTCCAAATGGAAAAAAAGTGAAAAAATCAAATCATCTTGGGTTGGAATACTTATCCGATTTTTCAGATATGAAACCCTGACGAAGGAAGTCCGCAAGCTGGAAGGCGAGCTCGCCGATTATAACCTCACCTTCGATAAATTGAGAGCAGGAGCGCGACCAGAAGACATTCTGAATATGTACGAGCACGTTAGGGTATTTTCCTTTTTACGAGTACGAGGGATGCTGAAGTTTTTTATTAGATGTCCAACGAGAGACTCAGAGCTCAGCTGGACGAATTTTTTATCGAGAGAAAAACCCAAGAAGACCAGATCAATGCGTTCGAGGCTCAATTGAACGAGATTCACCAGGTAGGCTAAAACACCGCAGGAAAAAGAGTTTAACTTTGGTGGTAACTAGGCTGCTGAGCTTAAAATCAATGAATTGGATCCTGACCAGCGAGCTGATTACGAAAGCATGATCAATGAAAACAGACAATTGATCGCCAATATCAATGCGCAAAGAGCCGAGCTTGAAGAGCTGAATCAGATTTTGGGCCAAGCTGACGCGAAGTTGAGGATGGATGACAAGAAGCAGAAGTACAAGATCCTCAAAGAGCAAGTCACGACTCTCGAGAAGAAGAAAGAAGAGTTAGAAATCCAAACAAATGAGGTAAGTTCAGCACTATTGATAGAAAATTAATAATGGGAATAGAACAATTTGAGTTTCCCAGAGGCCAGAGACAGACTGCTCGCGAGAGTGAAGGATGACAATAACATTATTAAAAACATCGACAAAAAAATCATGGACGTCCGAAAAACCATCGAAAACTACGAAAAGCAGCTCAAGGACATGCGAATGGACTTGGAGGTACTCATTCAGATTGTTCAAGAGCAATGTACTGACGAAACTGACGATTTGTAGGAGAAAAAATCTGAGGAGCAAGACAAGCAAAAGTATGAGGTTCTCTATCAAAGAGACAGAGAAATGACCGAGTTCATTGAAAATTACGAAGAGAATCGACGAAATGTACTCACATAAAATGTTGTTCGAGCTAATTTTCCCAGGAAATGCAAGGAATCAATCGAACTCAACATAGCATTGTCGAGGCTCTCGAACAAGCAAGCAAGATTTTGCTGATGAACACTGAATTGCCTAATAAGGATCAATACTTGCAGCTCCAGAACGAATTAGACCATAAGGTAAACTCTCGATTTTCCTTCCCTTGACCAAGCGTTCTTGGAAATAGAAAACTCATCAAGAGAACGCTGAAGTCACTTTGCAGAGACTCAAGATTGAGTACGAGCAAAGAGCGAACGAAATAAAAAACTTTGATCAATTCGAAGAGCGTATGACGACCGAAGCTAACAGCTTGAAGGAGAGACTTGCGAAGATGGATGACGAGATTAAGAATAAGTTCAACAGAATCAACGACTACAGAAGAGAGAGCGAAGAAAAGCGAACTAAATTGCTCCGCAACAAAGAAGCACTTGCTCAGCAATTACAAAAGGCTAAGGAAGAAGTAAATGAAATTTTCTATTGAAAAATGACTTATCTCGCGATGTAGTTGAATACCGTGAATCTTGATCACGAGAGAAGGAAGCAGAAGCTGAATCTCCATGACCAATACAAGAATCTGTCAGGATTGGAAAAGACTTTCGGACAGAACGAAGGACAAATCTGCAACCTGAGAACGTTCATCAAATCCAGAGCGGTTGATATGGACTACAAGAATCTCATTAACGAGTGCAATTCGATGACCGAAAGCTTGAATAAGATGCTTTTGGCTGGAGGCAAGTAAATGGGCGCATGCGAGCATACCGGTGACAGGTGCTTTGTTATTTTATCACTTGAATTAAGATTTATCCGTGGCGCTGTCTTCTCAAATTGATATATTATGCACATTACGGATTAGAAACTGAACATACTAAAATCACAATGATAATTGAGTCATAAAAAAATTGAAAGAAATCGTTGTTATTGACCATTTGGCTTCGCAACACTAGCAAAAACCCACTTTCAGACGACCTAGTTCGTAGATTGCCAACTAGAGCTCTGTCATAAATAAATTATTTGTGTTTCTCGAAGTGTTGAGAGTACTTTAATAAGCTTTGCTAGGTTAATTTAGCTCTTGCAATTCCAGTTTATGTAAAATTATTTATCGAAACGAAATTCCTTGAAAAGAAAATTTTGGTAGCAGCATCACTAAAGCTCTCTATCCAAGAGTCTACGCTTTAGATCACGCTAGGATAGCCAAGCGGTGGCTGATTAGAGCAATTGTCTTTCGCGACACACTAATATATCTCTGGAAATGCTCTCTTGAAGCTCTCAATGAGGTGTAGTTGATACAAATTATAAGATTCAGGACATATAAGCGAGAAAGGCATGATATCTGAGCATTCTAGCCAAGATTCTCATCACTATTAAGCCCAGGACCACGACAGTGAATACGGATCCGCTATTTAGGATTAGTATCTTTGAAATAATGGCAGGAACTATGAAATAGCTTTTAAAAAGGCAGAGATACTTAAGGTATTGTCGATGTAGATGATTACTGAACTGGCAACAAAAAGAATACATTCGACAAAGTATATTACCAACAGAACAATGAAGTTTTTGCATTCATTACTCTATCATGAAAAATATTTATTGAATGTCTACGATGCCAAGGTGTATTAAGAGCTAAAAGATAAAATCTCCTACTCAAGAGTCCTACTGGTAAGCTGGCTGTTGGCCATACATTGGTTGTTGTTGACCATACGCTGGTTGTTGCATAGGTTGGGCAGTGTTGCTCATGACAGTGGTGGAGTTAGCTGTGATGACGGTTCTTTTCTTTCTGCCTTTCATGATGCAGCAGATAATACAGGTAATGCAGATCAGGACGATAACAATTGGAATGACGATGACAACAACCAAGAGCCAAGTGGCCAAAGCAGTAGCAGAGGCCACTGCTGCACCAGATCCGTCCCACCAGCAATAGCCTAACGAGAGATAGTAACCACTTTCGCAGCTATCGCAAACGGTGCCGTCGCATGAAGCACAGTTTGAATAGCCGGTGCTGCAGGTCAAGGAGTAGGCGCTAGCAACCATGAGAGCGCAGAGGATTGCGAAATATGTGAAGTTCTTCATCTTTGGCTTTTTCGGTGGAGTTTTAGAAATAATTATAAATGTTATATAATCTCGATTCTTAAATAGGAAAAAAATTATAATAGGGCTGCAATTAAGAAAGTTATGACGAAATCAGTTTTAATGTTACGACTCTTGAGGCTCAATTTTGTAACTGAACTCGAAAATGTTTTGTTGTTAAAAAAAAAGAGTAGAACAGCTCAAAACGAGGACGTAGCTTGGAGGTCTAGACTCCAAATGATGCGACGAACTCTCTTTTCCAGCATACAACGATTGGTCTGGTGGAAATAATGCTTTTTCATCTGATACAGCCTAATCGAGTTAATATTTGCGAAGCAACGCATGATAATCCTTCCTACTGACGGCCGAAGAAAAATAAGAGCAATTTTCAGAGTTGATCAGCATCAATTCATTGTCTCGTACTATCATTAACTAGTCACCTTAAATAGATTCGTCACCCTCCAAGAAATATCACTAATTACACCATGTCTTAACTCCTGAGTTTCATACTTCCTTGCTAATTCAGAAATAAAACCTAGGAGCTGGAGATTAGGCTTGCTAGCTAACATTTTCTGATTTTCGATGCGAAATATTCCTTCGAGGATTACATACAGAATCATAGAGAGATTCAAACTAGTTTTTCTCTACGAAAAAAATGCAAAGTAGCGCAAAGAACTAACGGAAATTTCGTTACAGCCCCCATATTATATGAAGGGCATTCATTTATTTTGTCTCTTGATTGATTTCGCCACAAAGCCTAGTAGAGACTTAAGTAGTCAAAATTGCCAAATAAGAGTTAACGATAGACAAATGCTTATTTTGTTATTTGCTTAACGGTATTTCTTGAACTAACGTTTTATTTAAGTAAATTTTATTGCAGTTCTCAATTCTGAATTAGCTATTTGCAACGACAGAAATCAGTTTCAAAGCTTGGCATTAAAATAAACTATAATTTTCCAGAATATTCGGACTCGCTCCCAAGCGCGTTTCTTCAAAGTATAAGCGCAGAAAGCACGCAAAGGAGCAACGGCCCAAGCAATATTTGCGTTTTGGAAATGAATTTTACCTGAATAGAAGATGATGTTACGACATTATGATTTGAATTACAAATCAGATTCATCGCAATTAAATGCGTAAATGTGGTAAATAGTGGTCGTTCATGCCTTTAAAGCCACGTAGCTCTTTTTCTGGACACTAGATAATGGAAATTTACTTGGCGCATTGAGATGAATTTTTAATCAACTCTGGATTTTTAATTCGTTAATTAGCTTCCATTGCTTAAAATTACATCTAAATGGTGTCCAAACAAAAGATATTTGAGCCTGGACAGTGAAGTCAGGTAGTAAGAGCGGCTCATATACCAAAAACAACCAGAAACAAAGTCAGTGGGGATGTTGTCAGTTTTGGATCGAATTTCTAAAGTTGAACCGTTTCAAAATTTTAATTTCAGAATTGATGTGTGTTTGAGAATTCTTAATGGTCTTTATTTTAACGAGCCTTTGCTTCAAATAACTTCAAGTAAGAGTTGAAAAAAGGAGTGAGAATTATAGATGTTGGTGTTCCAGACGCATAGTATACATTTAAATGTTGTTTGTTGATACTCAAGCAATTGTGTTAGAGAAAAAAGAGATCGTTAACAAATTTTTGATAGTTTCTTGCATTTATAGAAGTATAGTGTCAAATTTGAATGAGAAATGCCTTCCTGAGGCTCTAGAGTTGCCACCTACGTACGACTCTTGCTGATCGCCTTTGATTTGATCCTGAAATAGCAGGAATGATCCAGAAAAATGGGAAATTATGGAAAATTTTTCGCTTCTCATCTAACTTTAGGTGATATTCGCAGAGATAACTGGAGAGGCTAAACTGAACTCCCACCGATGATCACATACGACGACAATTATAAAATATCGATTTAAAATCTATGAATAGGAATATTTTCTCTCGGGTGATAAATCGTGAATAACGCCGCTGATGGTCCTTAATGCAAGATTTTGAATATGTTTTCTTCGCTCTAAAGTGCATTCATGCGTGTTATTTCATTGAAAATTTGAAAAGTGATCATCGAATGTTCTAATGTACGATGAATAACCCGAAATGTGAGGAAAATGGACTGAGATTCTCATGGATCTTCGTGGTACACGTAATATCGTCGCTAGGAGAATGCTGAAACTGGTTTCGATTGGAATAGTCAAATTGATTCGCTCTCTCAAAATTCTTCTTTTTGTTTTCCTCTAGAGATACGGTCGAAGGCAGCGATTCTAGGCAGCTGATGAAGTCCACGTGACAATTTCGGATGTATCGTTTCACTTAGAGAAGTTTTTCATCAAAGGCAAATCCATAAAACGGCCTAGCCTGATGAATTGCTGGCTACATTGAATCACATCCTGAGACTAAGGACACCAATAAATTCAGGAGAGCAGACAGGCGGGGTTTTTTTTTTAGTCACGGCCTTTACGAGCGACGGTATAAATAATTACGTTAGAGGCATAAAGCCGAGAAAAATTTTATCAGATAAAGGAGATTTGAAAACTAAGTCTTAATATCCTATGGCAAAACAACTAAGGTATTTCAAGCCTAAGCACACCAATCTTCAAATGGATCTATGAACACAAGTTAGCAGTACGATATTTAATTCCTTTTGTTTGACCAGATTAAGTAAGAAAGCAAATTAATGTTGAATCGAAATAAATTTAGTTAGCAGCTACCAAAGGCGGCTGTTGTAAAATTCATCTAAGCGAGCATAATAGCTTTTAAAATAATGTTACAATGTCGAAATAGAATGCTTTCTCAAGGAATTTGCTCCTCGCGTCCTCTTATCCTGATCTCAGACAATGAAGTCTGACGTCTTTTGGGAAGTAAATATGTTAGGAGCCGAGATTATTATCTCTCAAAGTGGAAAAAAATTATTGTCGCCTCCGGCTAGGGTATGTAAGCTTCAATTAACTCTATGAAGTGAGTATAGAGCTACCTAGATAGATGTTCTCTATTATCTCCTTAGAGAATAAGAAAAAAAAAAATATTGAAGAGAGTTGGTGATTACTTTCCACTTTAAATATGTAACAAATTACGTTAACTCATTACATACATTTTCTACTCGGAGACAAGCCAAGAGCTGAAGAGGAAATACCAGATCTCTTATTCTAAAACGGCCCTACTGATACATGGGTTGCTGACTATACACTGGCTGTTGCTGAATTGACATTGGTTGAGCAGTGTTATTCATGGGGTTGGAACTGAGACGGATGTTGACTGGATGGTTTTTCTTTTCTTCTGGCTTGCATGATGCAGCAGATAATACAGGTAATGCAGATCAGGACGACAACAATTGGAATGACGATGACGACAACCAAGAGCCAAGTGGCAAGAGCAACACGAGAGCTTACGACAGCAGATCCACCTGAGGTTGTCCAGACGGTGCCGTAGGTGCAACCGCCGCTAGAGTCGAGATTGTATCCACTCACACAACCTGCGCACTTATCACCGGCTGTAGTTCATGAACTGCAGAAATAATAGAATCCGCAGGTAACTTCGGAGTAGGCTGAAACGGCCATGAGGGCAAAGATGATCGCGAAATATGCGAAGGACTTCATACTATGCTTTTCAGGTGAGATTTCAAGATAATTATAATAATTTTCAAATCCTGAACCTTCAATCGCACAATCACCAGTTAACACATCAGTTACTAAAGCGTAATTATTAATCGATGGCATTTTTAGCAGCTTCTTTTATAACTCGTCCAGACTTTCGCAAAAACAGCATTTTTTCCCCCTGCTTTCACTCTTTCAGATTTGCAGAGAGCGCCGGTCCCTCATTTGGAACTTAACACAAATTTTGGATGAAATGAATTAGATTTTTATTACGATAAGAATGAAATATGAATGACAAAGCTTATATTTCCTATCCTCTATTACGTATGAAAGAGCTATTAACTATTAAGATAAGGTTTAGAAATTAACAAAAATTAGAGCGCTGGAATCGATTCAATGATATTGAAATCGATTCGATCTTAGTTCGTTCTCCTCTCTAGATTCGGACGAAGCCACCGTCGATTAGCAGCTGATGAAATCGAATTATTAATTTTTCAATAAGATTGACACAAAAGTACAAATCCATAGACAGCATAGACAGCCTAGCTTTATAAATTGCTGACGAAACCGGAAAGCATCTGCGACTAAAGGCTCCAATAAATTTTAGATAAGAATGGTAGGGTAATTTTCTCCTTACAGCCTTTGTGAGCATGGGAATTAAATTAATTGAATTAGAGGTTCAAATTATCAAATGAGAATCAAGAGGTTTAAAACAGTCCTAAATATTCTACAATTCCAAACAAATCAGATACGGCATGGCATCTAACTCGATTTTTTTTTATCTCTCTTTCTCTCATGTGTTGAGTGAAATAAGTAAGACCTCAAACCTAATGTTTAATCAAATAAAATAGTTTCCAAAGAAGAGCAATTCATTACATGAGCATAATAGCTCTTCGCGGACTGGGAAAATTGGGAAAATAGAACGCTTTCCGGGAGGAAGTATTCCTATCAGACCCTAATACTGATCTCAGACTGCGAGATCGAGCGAAATTTGGGAAAAAATATCTAAAATACCGCGATTTTATCTATATCAAACCAAAAACACCATTGTCGACCAGCAGTTGGGTAGCAATCTACTCATTAGACCTCTATTAAGGAGCCATCTCTAAGGAAAATCTGTTTGCGAAATATTTTTGTAAAAAATGAAAGAGACTCCATAAGTGATATTCACTTTAAATTGCGTAACGAACTACGTTAATTCACTACGCAAACTTCTAAAATTATTCGATTGGATAACAAGCTAACATATAATGGAAATACGAAATTGCTGATTCTATAAAGGACCTTACTGGTATACTGGTTGCTGGCCATACACTGGCTGTTGACCGTACATTTGTGTTTGGCCGTACATTTGAGGTTGGCCGTACACTGGTTGCTGTTGAATTGCCACTGTTGCTGTAGTGTTGGGGCTTGACATTGACACAACGGAAGTTGACTTCACGGTACTTCTTTTTCTTCTGCCTTGCATGATGCAGTAGACAATGCAAATAATGCAGATCAGAACGACAACAATTGGAATGACGATGACGACAACCAAGAGCCAAGTGGCAAGAGCAACACCAGCGTTCACAGCTGTAGTGACTGTATGTCCAACGTAGGTGCAATAGCCTGAGGAGAGAGTGTAGCCAGACAGGCAGCTACCGCACTTAGTTCCATCGCAGGTATCACAGTTGTAGTAGAAGGTACTGCATGTAGTGGAATAGGCTGAAGCAGCCATAAGAGCGAAGATAAGTGCGGAGAATACGAAGTTCTTCATGTTTAACTTTACTTTTTTTGGTTGAGTTTTGTGTAATAATTATTATGAATAAGTTTCAAAGCCTGAACCTTAAATAGCAAAATTATCTAAATAATGCAATGGTCAGGTTTTTAAAATATCCTTTGACGGCAATTTTAGCTACCATATTTATAAGTCGCCAAGACCCATGCGAAAATAGCATTCCCACTGTCTCATGGCTGGTAAAGAGATTTAAAGATAGCATTTTTCCTCGAAGAAACCGAGGTTATACGAACTCCTGATTTAGAATTGAACTCAAAATCGGTGTTAGGTTTTTTTAATACGATGTCATACAAAAATGTCCACGAAAGAAGTCGTTGATGTATTTTTTGTCCTATATTGCCCTTAATAGGCAAAAACTGTTGAAGAAACTACTGAAAAAGCGAAATTCTTTGGTTTTCTGTTGATTATTAGATAGCTAGATATATGATAAACAACATTTAAATATGGAAAAATAGGTCTCAAGCCTCTCAAAGATTGTTTTCCATTACATTTTATACTCCGGTTGTGGGAGGAAAGATTTCGGTTGTTCCTCGCCAACGATGAAAAAGTGTAACGATCGGGTGATTCAGGGCTTCTCATGCGCAATAAAATTTAATCAAATGAATGTTGGAAGTTCCGATTACGTCATCTCACCTTAAACTTGTTCTTGAATTGTAATCTAATTAATTAGAAGAATCATATAATACAAATTTTTAGGAGCTTCCGTTTTCGCAGCTAATTCCAATATTAATCGCAAAGGACATCTAATCGTTCAAAAACCCTCTCCGAATAAAAAAAATGAATTCCTGAAACGCCTGGAAATATTCACATTTCTAATAATAATAAAGAAAAATGGTTTAGATTAGATAAGAGTCAATACTCAAAGGCTTAATGAATCCACGGAACACTGAGCACAACGTTAGAGTTGATCGTCTAACAATTTTTTGACTTTGCATTTTTCTCTGAAGTATAACCAAGACGCTCTATGTGTATGTTCAACCTTACAACTGCCATTTCGTAGAATTAGTTGCTTAGGGTCGCTTGACATCAGCGTCCTGAACCGTGAGATTGTGGGTCTGAATGTACTGGGAAGAGATGCGAGATGTCCGCTTCTATTGGAACTAAAAAAAAAACCAAGGACCAAAATTCGAGGAGTTTCTATTCGTTTAACTCTATTATTTAAGTAGGATCCTAATAATTTGACGGTTTCACAGATTAATGCTATCACCGAAACTCAATTAAAAAACAAGGCTTTCGAGTTTAGCGTTCTTTGGTTCTAAAAAGGAATCCGTGCTTTGCTAGGGCTAAGTGAATAATGATCGTTTCACCAAACTTTAAGATATAGCTTCTTACAATAGGTTTTTTTAAGTTTAGGTATGAACTACCAAGACTAAGTCCTAATCAATATAAATGAACCAGATTATCAAGTCCCGCCAGGAAAATATTCTTCAAGGTTTCAGCCAATATAGAGCTGCGACCTATTTGAAAAGTAGTCGGATGTTGTTTTGAATATCTATTTTGATTTAGTTAAACGGAAACAATTTAATAAAGACATCATGATAAAGCTCAGGAGTTAATCGATAAATATGTCAACGACGTCATACGATATAAATAGAGCAAAAAGATACACTACGAGAAAGTATTGGTAGAAGAACGAAAACATGATAATCTCTCTGGAATTCTCTAAAAAAATTTCTACTACATATTATTGAGAGAGTTCTGCATGAGATGCATCAGGAGAACTTAAACAGTATGAAAAACATTGCAACTAATATACAGGAATTACCTGCAGAGCATAGTTCTTGGAATTATGAGTTTAAATTGAAGAATTCGCTTGTTTTCTGGTGTTGACTAGAGAGAGGGTTCATTTTATGGTTTCATTTGAATTTAGAGCACTGGCTTGTGTTGTCAATCTACCATTTGTTGAATTAATCATAATAGAAATCATTTTGAAGGTGGTTTCTAAAACTCACGGCTGATAAGTTTTAAAGAAAAAAGGAAGCGAGGACTTGAGAGGATTTTATCTGCTGGTGTTCAATGAATAACCACACTTCAGATGCGAACCTGGGAAGCAGCCTTCAGAAAATTTAAGATTTGCGATTTTCCAAAACAATCTTCTCATTGTACATACATGTCAGCAATTTTTCAACGGGATAGCACATACATTTACTTAACCAAGCTCTCGAAAACTGAAAACCTGCTGCCTCTCGCGATGGCAGATGACATAAAGTATCGAAACAGGCAATTTTTTTCAGGCAAGAGAAATTAGACTGTTGCTTCAACAACATTAGTTTCCATTCGCAAATCTACCAAATATGATAATGGACAATACTCTGAATATAGCATGCAATAGATTATTATGGCTTACATTTCTCATACGATTTCGAAATATCAAAAGAAAGCAAGATCAGTAATTTCCTTTTTATGCTGCTTTACGTCAAACAAAATTTAAATCATTGTGAGAATTTGCCTCTCGATAGAGAAGTTATTGTGATAAAAACTACTAAAAAGAACCGAAAATCATCCGCTTAGAGAACAAAGGAGAGTTTCCTCTTTTTTTTTTACTTTATTCATTGATTTTGGAATTCTAATCTCTTGACTACAAAATGAACAGTTTTTTCTAACTATCGTACCTTGAAAGTACAGTGAAAGCATACCAGACTCTGAGGTGAATAGTTATTACCAATTCTCACCTAATTTCTGACATTTCAGTGAGAAAATGAGATCCATTTCTCAATCTTTTGCGATGCAAGAAATAATTCTCCTATTTACCCGAATTCCCATTTAGCTTGCATGCCTCCGCCTCGCTTTCTGTTATTTTTCTGGGTATGGCTGAGCAAATCAATTTTTTCTGGATATCTACTTCAGAACGATCAAAAAAGCTCCAATTTGAAGAGAAAAATCACCTATCCTCTGCCCTGAGAGCCCAGGCTTGGCCTTTTCAACTTCTTCTCTTACCAACAAACGGCTCACTGCTGGTGTTTTCCAGCAAAAGCTTGACATCCGTTATTCCCAAAATATCTAGCTCTCATGTGATTTCGGCAATGCACCCAGTTTTTAATAATTTATTCCTGAAGTCCAAGTTTATTCTAGCAGATGGCATCAGCAAGCAAGTTAATCCAGATCCAAATTCTATTCCCAGAGAATAAGGAGAAGAAGGTGAAGCTAGAAGTAGAGTTAGATGCTCCAATTCAAGACTTAATGGAGTCTCTCAATGATTATTTCAGCTTGCCAGAAACCGAAACTATAATCCTCTACAAAGAAGCTGAGAGAGACCCAAAGGAAAGGATAAGTCGCCTTCAAACAGGTGCACAGCTTGAGTGGAAGAATGGAGACACTGTCTACGCATTTGTTGAAGACGCGAACCTTAAAGTGACCTTTGAACATCTGAATACAAAAAAAGTTGTCACTTTAGAAGTTAATAAAGACATGAAATTTTCGGAACTCAGAATGACCGCCAGCCAGCAACTGGGCATTGGCCAAGATGAACTCGTCGCTTGTGAAAACCAGCGGGATAATAAAGAGATTACAGACGAGGTATTAGCAAGCTCTTTAAAGCCAGGTGACAAAATTAGTATTAGATCGGTAGCCCTCTCCGGGGCGGCACAAATTTGAGAAAAAAAATGATGCTCAATTGAATGCTTTTAAAAAAGTATTTGTTACTGTTCTGTGTGTAATTCTTAGAATTTAAGTTTCAAAGAATGGAAATTTAGCATTGTAAAATGAGAAACTTTTCATATTTCGAGGTTGATCTTTTTCGTATAATGGATATTGAGCATCTTTGTGTGAAACTTTAAGACTGCGATTTCATCATGGTGAAAATGAAAACGAAAGGTTTTAATTCAAATTTTTTATGCGACCCTCCTTCAGGTCATTCAAATGCGAATATCTAAATCCGTCGAAGGAATCTTCGATCTGCTCTTTATTAATGTACTGGAGACCAGATTGAAAAAGCATTTAGCTCAATCGAGAGCTTTTGGTTTTTACCAGAAAAAGAAAAATGCTCTAATTTCAAGCTCTTGTCTGCAATCAAGTAATTTTTACACCAAACCAAATAAAGAACGAATTAACATCAATTAATTTGGTTTGAAATTCACATATGATTTTGAACTATTGAAGGGAAGTTGGACCAGCCAATTTTTCTACGTTGCTGTACGTCAAGCAAAACTCGAACCTCTGTGAAAATTTGCCTCGAGACTATTGTGTGTTCGAAAATAACTGCGAAAAGGAGCATTTGCTTAGAGAACACAGAAAATTTCCCTCTTATTGCTAGCTTTATTCATTGATTTCCAATTCTCCAGAACTTCTTGTCGACAAAGCAAATAAACAATTTTTTCAAACAAAAGTACTTTGATATTATAGGGATACACATATCAGACTCTGATGTTGAGAGTTATGGCTAAATTCTCCTCTAATTTCCGGTATTTGAGTGAGGGAAATTTGATTGGTCACCTAAATCTCTCGCGAAATAAGAAACCCTGTCCTCGTTTGCCCAAATTTCGGTTCAATTTGACTACAATGCTGAAATTTCTGTCATTTTTCTGCTTTATATAAGAGAAAATCATTTTTTCTCGGTATCTACTTCAATATCATCAGACAGCTTCATTTTGAATTGAAATATACTTCAATTTCTTCTCTCAATGTGAACCGACCACCACTACTGACCTTCGATAAAAAGCTTGATATCAGTAATTTCAAAATTTCTAGCTCTCATGATATATCACCTAAGCACCGTTTTTTAATAATTTATTCCTGAAACCAAAATAAATCTAAGAGATATTTCCTGGAGAAAGCACAACTCAAATGCTCTCAAAAAGCGATCCAATCAAGATTCAAGTAGAATTCCCAGAGACTAAGAAGAAGGTAGAGCTAGAAGTAGAGTTAGATGCTCCAATTAAAGACTTAATCGAGACTCTCGTTGAATATTTCACCTTACCAGAAACCGAAACTATAATCCTCTACAAAAAAGCTGAGAGAGACCCAAAGATGGTGATAAGTGACTCTCAAACAGGTGCAATGATGGGTTGGAAGGAAGAAGATACTGTCTATGCGTACATTAATCCGAGAATTAAATTGATTTTCGATTATCGAGATATGAGCAAAAAGGTCAATTTAGAAGTTGAGAAAGACATGAAATTGTCAGATCTCAGAGAGACTATCAGCTTCCATTTTGATATCGGTCCTAATGACCATTTCATTTTTGAAAATGCAAAGACTGAGACAGTGATTCCAGACGAAACCAAAGCAGGCTCTTTCGAGCCAAACGAAACAATTCGAATCAAGACAAGTGCTGTGGGAGGAACTGCTTAGATTTGAGAAAAAAATGATACTCCATTAAACTTTTTCTGAAAATATCTAGTGTTGTTGCATGAAATTTATGAGTTTTGAGTGTCAAAAAAAAAAAGAAATCTCGCATTGTAAATCACAAAACTTGAATATTTCAACGTTATCTTTATCCAGTGAATATTCTTTGGGTGAAAGAGGCAGCAATTGAACCAGAAGTGAAAAAAGTTGAACAATTATCATTTCAGACAATAACCGTTAGCTGTGATTCATGTCCACCAAAATTCTTCAATAAAGTTGAATATTCCTGATTTTTCCTTCGAAAAAACCTCAGTGCCAAGTTCTGTTATAATTCCTCATTCAGACAAGCTACTTATCTAAAAAATGAGCAAATGTTTAAGAAACTTGCGATACCATCTTTAATTTGGAAGAGCTATAATCCAGAATAAAAAAGAAACAAATGAAAAACTGATGAAGCGTATTGTCAGCGATTAAATATGAATTAACCCAGTGTTTGGTTATATTTCAGATTTGATTGTATTTCATTATTTTAGACACAATGAAAAATAAAAATGCATAAATGCAGTGGTTGAATTAATCGGAGGATTTGGTATAAAACGATTTTATTTTATTTTACACCTTTCTGCGCTCTCTAAAAATATGAAAATTCGGTTATACTTACCAATTGAATACCACTTTATATAAATAAACTTTATGATAAGGCACGATAGGCACACGCACTTTCATTCTGTATTTATTGAAAATTACGTGAAGTCTTAACATTTAGCAAAATTAAGGATTAGGGGTAAAGAATAGTTCAATATCTATATGGTCGAAATTTCAGATTTAAGTGTTTTTTTATAGCGTCCAGAGGCTATTCGATCTTCCAAGCAAGCTTCTATGAATGACCAGCGGAAAGTTTCACTGAGTGTCTCGTGCGTTGGTCATTACCTCTTAACAATTGATTGAGAAAAAAATTCATCTGCGCTGCCCGATTTCGTCAGATGAACTCGTTTCACGTTGGAGTTAATATTTAATATCTGCTTTTTCTTTATCCCCCAGATAATCAATAAGTTAATCGTAAAAAAAAAAAAGATCGCCGAACCTAAGAATGAAAGAGCTAGTATATCTGCTATCTTTGGGATCTCCTCTAAAAACAGAGGTTGGAATTTGGATATGAATTAAGGTGATAGATCAAATTTAACGATCGATCCCAATGGTTGAATACTTTGATGATGATGAATTTTTTTCAACGAAATGTAATGATTCGTATGTGAAATAGCATGAATATGGAGGGAGGTGAGATACGACAAACAAAGATTAAATTGTTTATCCTCAAGACTTTTACTGAGCGCCATATACTGGCTACTGACCATGCATCGGTTGTTGACCGTAACCTGGTTGACCATAAGATTATGGTTGCATCATTGAACTAGAGGGTTGGTTCCCAATAACAACCGCAGAGGAGGAAGACGTAGCTATGACTCTTCTTTTTCTTCTTGATGCCATGACGCAGCAGACAATGCCAATTACGCAGAGAAGGACGATAACAATTGGAACGACGATAACGACAACCAAAAGCCAAGTCGCCATCGCAACTCCAGTGCTCACGGCGCTTGATGCTACAGTAGCAGATGAGCCGGGAATACAGTAAGCATTGGCCCAGAGAGTATATCCACTTTCACAGCTAGTGCAGAGCAAGCCGCTTGAGTCGCATGAAGCACAGTCTGGATAGACTCCACAAGTCAGAGAATAGGCAGTAGTGGCCATGAGAGCAAAGACGATTGTTAATAATGCGACGCTTTTCATATTAGCACTATTACTTTTTTCGGAAGAGTTTGAAAAATGATTATATATTGCTTATGATAATGGACCTTAAATAGCCAGCATGAGGCTTTCATAATTTATAAAACTGTCAATTCAGGATGCTGACCCAATTTTTAGACTATTTTCATGACAGTATTTAAAACCAATTGCCAATTCAATTTTATAACTGCACTGCATAGAATAGGTTTTCGACAAAAAAAAAAGAGCTGGCCAATGATGGATTTCACAGACCAGCAATTCGGGCGAGTCCCTCGAGAAATGGGTAAAAAAAAATACAATTTTTTTTTTAGGATTTGACCCGGACAATGCAAATGCAAATTGTTTATCGATGTATAGTTGTTTTACTTTCTCGTGGCTCAGATAAAAGCAGATCCTGTTAGATGCATACTCTCTATATTGCCTAATAAGATGACAAACGAAAAATAACTATCATTGTGCTTATTCTTCACCCATTGCAGTTAGATGCGTGCTTTAAATTGTTATTTATGTTAAAACGAACATAGTCACAAGTCGACGTGTTTTCTTACGCAGCGACATCCTGTTAGAAAAATGCTTTAAATACTACATGCCTTTCTCGCAATCTCAATTGCTAATATCAGTGCTCAATTGCTAATATCAGTGCTCAATTGCCTTATAGTAAGATTGGGCGCCTGAAGCCGTCTAATGACCGACGCGAATTATATAGATACTAACCAAATTGTAGTCAATCCAATTGCTATGAGTCCTGGCTGGACGAGAAAAAAACAATCATAGCGGGAGGACCCTGCTCCAATTTTAGCTTTATCTCAACAGAAAAAAAAAACTATTTTCGGATAAAGTTCATCGGTAAAGTTTCATAAATATTTTAATTTAGCCAGTGAAATTGAACAGGAAAAAAAAAAACTATTTTCGGATAAAGCTCATCGGTAAAGTTTCATAAGTATTTTAATTTAGCCAGTGAAATTGATCAATTAGTTAAATCTGAAAACCGAAATAAGGGACTTACGTCAATGACTCATTTTAGTCAAAAAAAATATCCGAAGAAAAAACTATTCATTCCTAACAAACCAAGGCTACGTGCAGTACTTGGCCAGGGTCTTAAAAAAGAGGTTGGACCTGATTTGCCATACCAGAATGAATTTTCAGTAAGTGAATAAGAGAAATTGATAATTAAAATTTTCTCATGATTAAATTTATTTAATTGAAGACTATGAGTTTGGTAACATTTTGATGTTTCTATTGTTGAGAAAGGAAGGTTCTGAAGTTAAGCGATCAGATTGTGGAGTCCTAGGCTGGGTTAAGCAGGCTCAAATGAAAGGAAATATGGCGCACCAATCCATCATTTATTCCGAAAATCGGAATTTCGATCGTTCAAATATATTCCTGAAGACAAATGAAATTTTAATGAGTAGAGGAGAGCAAGGAGAAGTATATTTACTATACATTCTTTAACATCCAGGATTTGAGAGCGGTTTAGAGAGTTCTAAGCTCTCTTAAAATAATTATTGTCCAAAACCAAAATGAAGTTTTGTTCTATTTTGGCTTGCCAATGGCAATGGAAAAGCCTGCTGAATTCATTTTTATATGCTTTTGAGCGATTTCTAAGCTGTTTTTGGCTCACGAGGCATTATATAAAAATTTCCGACTTCTAATTGTTATCAAAGAAGAATTAGCATTATGTCTTTTCGATCTAAGAAAAAGCCGCGAACTGCAATTGCTATAATCAAGAGTAAGTGACTCCTCATGAAGGATTTTCATTAGCAACAAATTTTTCTCGAGAACAGCTCTCTCGATCAGTTCTTCTTTTATTTACCCACAACAGTTCCGAATTGAATCATTTTCTATAGAACGAAGGTTAGTACATAGTCTGTTTAGCATGGAGTACTTTCTCGTTAATTAAAATTGCTGTTTTTCTTTAATTGAACTTTTGTTCAATTGTAAGGTGCCTTCAGTCATAATCAAACAAATCGAAGAAGGTTTCAAAATAAAATAGAGCTATCAATAAAAGAGAAAATGGAAGATTATATAAACACTGCAATCTTGTAATAATGTTCATATCTTCTACTAAGTCATGACATGGTTTCGGAACACCGAAATTTTTTCTGATTATACGAATATATCCACTTTGGGGTTATCATCCCAATATAATATAAAAAAACAATATAAGAATTAACCAGTTGCGATATACTCAGATAGAGATCACAGGCAGGCAAACATGTCAATTTGGAATGGAGGCAACTGGAACTGTAGACGCCGAATTGACAGGGCATAAGTTCAGACGTCGGATACTATCCTCACCATGATAAATAAATGCCGTGAGCTATAACCTTTCCGCAAATTCCAATGACACTGCTTAATGAAAGTCACCGATAATATACTATCTCTCTTGTTACAAATAGCCCCCAACGAAGTTAGTTTCATGCTCAAAGAGAAATCAACAAAATATTTTTACTTTTTCAATAATTCTTTCCGATATTCATTCTTAATACACACACCTCGTAACATCTCAAATAATTTAGAATATGAGCAGTAAAATTTTCAATTATTAACAATCTTCATAATATACACAACATAAAAGTTTGATTTGTAGTGACCGAATGAATTCTTTCCGAGTTTGATGATAAGTTAAATTCTGCTGTTCTTTCTCCTGCAAGAGCTTATCATCAAGATAGAAGGATGAAAAGAACTATCTACTGTCTTTAACAATTCATCTAAAACCGAAGATTGGACTTTGAATATGGGGTTAAAATAATGCATAAAATTGAACGATTAATCCAAGCGATTGAACGCATTAGATGAACAATTTTATTAACGAGAAAATATTATTCTTAGGTGAAATTGCAAGTCAAGATATAAAAAAAAAATAAATTATTTCTCCCAAGCCCTTACTGAGCACCATATACCGGTTGCTGAACGTACACAGGTTGTTGGCCGTACACAGGCTGTTGACCATATACAGGCTGCTGGCCGTAAGCTGGTTGACCAAACGATGGTTGCATGATTGGACCAGAGGATTGGTTTCCAATAGCAACCGGAGTAGGGGACGACACAGTCACAACTCTTCGTTTTCTTCTTTGCTGCATGATGCAGCAGGCAATTCCAACAACGCAGAGAATGAAGATAACGATTGGAACGACGATGATAACAATCATTAGTCCAGTGGCCAGAGCAACTCCGGAGTTTATGGCTTTGTTGTTTGAGCTGGTAACGCAGTAATAGCCATCCCTGAGCACATATCCGCTCACACAGCTAGCGCAGTACAATTCGGTTGAGTCACATGTAGCACAGTTTGTATAGCCGCTGCAACTCATAGAATAGGCCGTAGCGAACATGAGAGCAAAGATGATTGTGAATAATGCCACGTTTTTCATCATAGTGCGATACTTTGGTTGAGTTTTGGAATTGATTTTAATGGTTTTGAATAAAAGTCCCTTAAATAGTTTATCAGCCTTTTTAAATTGATAAACTGCCAATTGAGGCAGCTGACTCAGTATTAGACTTTTTCAAAACGATATTTGAAATTAGCTGCCGATTCTGTCACAGCACTGACTGAAATAGTTTTCCGATAAGAAAATCTGGCCTTAACGTGAGAATCATCATTCTGTGGATCTTGACTGCGATAGTACAAACTGTCCAACTCCCTATCGTCTTAATATCAAGCTTGGCTCAGATGAAAGCAGATCCTTCTGAATGCAGACTCAATTTCCTAATAAATACCAAATGAAAAATAGCCACTATAGTGCCTATTTTCGAGCCATTACAGTTAGAATCTAACTGTTAAATTTTCTTCTATGTTGAAACGAGCATATTCGTAAGTCGACGATGCGTTTTTTGTGAGAAAAAACGTTGTTCATACAATTTGTGTTTAATATTCCAGTCTCAATTTTCCAATTACATTTGAACAAGAATGAATGGCTGAAGCCGTCTAATAACCTACACAAATTAAATAGGTACGACCATAGTCAATTCATATGGACTAGGTCCTGGTTGGCAAAAAAAACATTTTAGCAAGTGGAGGACCCCATCCCATTTTTAAAATTGTATTCTTACAGAAATGAAAATAAAGCATATCGGTGGTATTTCTGAAAATATTTAATGAGCCAGTGGGAAATTGAACGATGAGTTAAATCCGACAACTGAAATAAGAGAATGACTCATTTGAGTCGAAAAAAAATTTCGAAGAGAAAGCTACTCATTCCTAACTAACCAAAGCTACAAATGGCGCTTGCTCAGGATCATGAAAAGAGGTTGGACCTGATTTGTCATTTCGAAATGAATTTTCGATAAGTCAGTAAGAACATGTTTTGATGTTACCATTGGTTGGAACGGAAAGCTCTGATATTAAGCGATCAGATTATGGGGTTCAAGGCTGAGTTAAGCAGACTCAAATATGCTAATGAGAAGAGGAACGCGAAGGAAAAGTATCTATACTATTAATTCTTTAACGATTCCAATTTGAGAGCACCCCTGAGAGCTCTAAGTTCTCTCAAAATAATCATTGTTCAAGATCAATGGCAATTGAAAAGTCTGTTGGATTCATTTTTATATGCTTTTCAGCGACCTCTAAGCTGTTTTTTTGCTCATGAGGTGTTATATAAAACTTTCCGGCTTCTAATTGCTATTCAAATAAGTAATAATTTACTGTTTCTTTTCGATATAAGATATAGCCATGAACTGCAATTGCTATAATCAAGAGTAAGTGATTCCTCCTGAAGGATTGCAATTAGCAACAACTGTTCCTCGAGAATAGCTCCCTCAACCATTTCTCCTTTTATTTCCCTACAACAGTTCAGAATTGAACCATTTTCTATCGAATGCAAGGTTTGTACATTCACTCATTCTGACTCTGGAGTACTTTTCATTAATTAAATTTCTGTTTTTCTTTAATTGAGCTTTTGATCAATTTATACGGGCGCGATCTTTAATTAGATTCATCTGCACTCGTAAAGAAGGTATCATTGGAATATCGATCAGTCTTTCGGTTTTATCTATGGCTCCTTTATAGTCTTGTCTGTCATCTATGAAAACTAAACTAATTATGCTCCAGTGTAGCTGTTCCGTCCTGACTTGGACCTTAAAATCTCTGCTTAAATTAATCTTCCGTATAATTCGAGTTTTTCAGAAGCCGGGTTCTCGAAATAGACCCTGCTGACGGAAAATAACCATAACTCTTCAACAATGGAAAAAAAAAAAGAAGGAGAAACTGAAAGTAAAGTTCGTGGTCCTCTGTAAATAGAGTAACATTTAATTCGCTTGAAAATCTGAAAAGATAAAATCTAAAGGAATACAGTTGAACGGTTCACCAACTATCAGCAATAATAACAATACGGATATTGATAGAGGAATATCACTCTCATTCAGCCACTCTGACTGAAATTTTCGTGGAATTTCTTGTCTATTCAGAGTTTCTCGCAGCAATCAGAATCACATTTTGAAAAATTCGAATTAATGACTGCAGAAAAAAATGCGAGTGTTGCAGCTGAAGGGCGATACCCACCTCTATTATCCAAGATAACACTATTTTCTTGACGAGAAAGCCTTTTCTTAGGTTCAACAACCCAAATAGAAGACTGCGAAACAATATATATCGACATTTGCCTTCAAACTGAATGGAAACTGTAAATAGATGGCCCTAACGTTAGATGAATATTTAAGATCAACAAATTCGATAGAGTTCTCAACCGGATAAGCGCTGAAAGAATTCTTAAACGCAAAACTAATTGCGATTCTCAAAGCAAAGATGATAAGAAACCACTCGCCTTGAAATCAATTTAGTTGGTAGTAGCTTTTCAACATTAAATAGCTACATTAATGGAAAACCCCTTGAAAAAGTCTGTATTGTTTCAATTTTTTGATAATCTACTCAATTGAAACAAATATCGCCAACATATATCAATTTGAAAGTGAACTCCACATTTTAGTGAGTTTAGTGTGAAGAATAATGAGCAACTAAGATTTTATTGCGAAGCAAACTGGAAACGGGTAAATAATTAATTTTGTCTAAAGTTTTCTTTATCCGAGTCTCAGCTCTGCTACCTCCTAATATAATCAACACATTTTATTAATCGTACTTGGTGATTCGGAGTATCTGTCGCTGAGAGGAACTATCTAGTTGTTACTTTTACTTGAGCTCAGAAAATAACCTTCTCAGATCGTAAATAACAGGTAATTGCTAAATTTTCCATAATTACTGGCTTAAGAAATCTAAAAACCCTAAATCATAAAAAAAAGCAGAGTTAAAGCGCTGTTTTAAGACAAGAACTTCCTTTGATGTGTATCGAAAAAGTAGCAATCCAACCTAATAACTGCAAACAGCGAATTATGAAAGCTCCAATTGTTTAGGCTCTGTTTGGAACACGACTCTTACAGTAAGCCTTTTCTAAAGTTTCCTAAATGCCACTAGCAATAGTACAATTACGAATATTTTCTGTAATGATACGCAATATACATAACTTCAATATCCCTCATCAGCATGCATTCTACTTCTGAGATTGGGATTGAAATTGATGCCTCATTCTCCTATTGGATGGGATTTGATAAAGCCAAGGCAGCTCATTGTTCTGTTGTAGTTGGGGCAATGAGAGTGTTTTCGAAATTTCTGGTAGAAAAATAGCTACATGACTAATTTCTTTCTATTTGTGTAGCTAAGTGAAAACACGCTAACAGGGTTTTTCTAACATTGTAAATCAAAGCTCACAATTTTAATGAATTATTAAAGTTCCCGATCTTCTTCTATTTTAGCCTAAAACTTCCAATACAAGATCTTTTTACTGAAATTTTAGGGCTACTTTAATTTAAAACCAACCAGAAAAGCTCTTTGCTTAGCTGCCAGAGCAGATTCTTCATCAATTCGTCCTCCAGATGAGAGAAATACTCTCTCTTCTGTAACTTCTGCCATGTGCCATCTCTCTCTTCTGTAACTTCTCCATCACGTGATGACATGAAAAATGGAAATTCCAGCTGGAAGAGGCGGGCATTTAATTTATCTCAATTTTAGTTCAGAAAATTCTTTTTGTTCATTATGTTGTTCATTTCTGGAACAATTTTAAATAAATTAATTATCACCACAAGGAAGATTATTCTAATTTGCCTGCTCTCGTCGTGTATTCCAGAAATAATTAAAACATTTTAAAAATGAATCAAGTACAAGAACCACGCGAGGTCCACATTCAAGAGGGAGAGGCAGAAGAAAGCCCAAAGGTGGCAAAGTTCATAGAGAAAACTTTTTCTTTTCTCAAGGTAATATTCTCTGAATAAAACTCCATTTCATCCTTTCTCATTAGGAAAGCTCTCTATTCGAGATAGTTTCGTGGAAGCCTGACGGGAAGAGCTTCGTAATCAAACGGGTCAAGGAATTTACCGAGGAAGTTCTTGGAGAGTACTTCGGACATCAAAATCTTACTTCTTTTACTCGACAAGTAAGAGTTATCTGTTTAGTTTTTCACTGAAAGCTCTTTTAGCTTCATCTGTATGGATTTCAACGTTGCGCGTGTGAAACAAACCAACACGCGTTTACACATCCTTTATTTAAGCGAACCAGTAGGTAAGATAATTGCTCATTGAGATTGAGAAATCAAGCGTTTTTTTCCCCAGTCGAAAGCAACTCGCAACACTTAAAAGGAGAAAAAAAAGAGAAGGGCAGGGTAATACTGCAAGCACCAGCAAGGAAGAAGTATAAATCATGATTGATTGATTTTGAACCTTTTATTAGCAACGTCTCAAAAGTTTGTATTCATCCGCATCGTGTGTTCAAGAACCAGTACTAGATAAAATGGAAACACAGGAGTATTCTCACATGATGATGCGGTATTTTATCTATTGTGAAAAATCTGATTTCTTCGCGTTAGTTCCCAGGAATCGACGACATATTTCAATGAACCTATTCAACAACCTCAGCCGAGCAACGTTCAAGGCATAAGGCCATTAGAATCAAACTATTTTTCTGCAACCGGGGTTATCAATGAGCTAAGGGCGTTGAGACTGTGGCTACAAAAAGAAAACGAAAAAGAAAGTGAAATTGATGAATTTTTGAATTTTTTCATGGGTCATTTGCAGCCAGGCCCATAATGGTGATGTATTATGAATATACTTGCAAAATGTGCATCTTATATCCTTTATATGAATAACTGTGTTTTCGGTGAGTCTCACGTTGGTTTTTTCTGGAAATCCGAAAGAACGCATGAATACAAGCCGATTTCTCGATGTATTTTGTAAATAGCTTCGAACAGTATATGTAATTCGATTGTAAAGAAAATGTTTCCAATGTATAAATTCATGAAAAAAGTATTTTGTAAAGTCAGATAATATCCATTGTTCTTCGAGTTCGAGAGAGCATAGTCACTTTCTGTTTTTGTTTTCACAAGTTAGTCAAGCTTAGGTGCTTATAAATATATGATGAGATGGGTTTTTAAAAACATTTTTGTTTCAAAGCGTAAAATAAATTTCGTTGATTCGCTCGATTCAGAGCCTAAGCTTTTACGATGGAGATGATCAGGAAAATTCACAACCATTCTAATGCTTTTGACCTTGCCATTATTCATTTCAATTTGCAATAATGAAGCAAAGTTATCCTCAAGACGATTAAAATATCTCCGAGAGAAATGTAAAAAGGTATCGCTCATCAATAAGAACCTAAACGAAGTGAATCTTTGTTATCACCCAGGATCAGGGATCGAAACTAGAACTGAGCAATATTATAATTTCTCCATTGAAAACTGACAATAACGACAAGTAGTTGCATTTTCTTTTCAACATTTTACTAATGTTCTTTATCGAAACACCGTTAGGAACCGAGAAAAAACCAACTTGGAGCAGCCGGATCAGAAAGAACCTTCAGAGTTCAATGAAAATGGCCGAGAAAAGCCAAGTAGTTTTACGAGCCTTGTAGAAATTGCGCGTCCAGCTTCGGCTTCTCTCCGAATTCAGACTGAAGAGGATATAGTGCGATGTGATGCTGATGAGTCGCTGAAGGAAGAACGCGGTTCCGTAATCAGTAGTCGGGCAGAGTATTTTCGCAAATATAAGTATAAATTCAGCAGTTAGATCAAGAGTTGCTGTAGTATTGTTCTTAATCTTGAATGGTTGAATTAATTATTGGCTTTAACTTAATTATATTCGAATTTTCGATATTCTTATTCGTTATTATTGATAATGCGCTCTCAGAAAGGTCTGAATATATTAATGATCATGAGAGGCTTGAAATAATCTCTTGGGCTTTTTAAGATGTACCTTGCTCAAATTATCGTAATTCAAGAAGAGTCTCCTCAAATCAAGAAACAAATTGAAATATCTACATATATTTGATTCCAAACATAGAACACATTTGAAAGGCTTTGTACGCAGATCAGTTAATTCGTTAGAACCTTTGGTATGTATTGCCTACTAGGACTCACTCTTTCTTTTTAAGGCACAAAATCTCCTTTTCAAGGATAACGGAAAAGAGTTCACTCAATTTTCACCCCAGCCAACTTTCTGAGGTTCTTTCTCTCTACAAATGGGCTTAGCTCTCATGATGCCTAATTTGTAAATTGAACCGAAAAATTCGATGATATGGCTTGACGGAATTATGCTGATCCACCTAATTCAGAATCTAGCTCATTAATTCATCAATCGCTCATCATTTAAATTTATTTAGTATTGTTTCGGTCCAGATAACCGAAATGCTTCCTCAGGACGACATTAAAGCTGATAAAGAGTCCGCTATTTAAATTAGGGTTCATCTTACCTTAGTATCCTCGGTTAAAGAAGAAGAAACTCTAGATGGCAGATTTCTGAAGCGTCCTATATGCTACTCTCCATATCCCAGTAAGTGACAGTTCTCTCTGAATGCAGCAGAGTTCAAAATATTCAAAGGAAATATTCAAAACGAAGAACGATAGTTAATCAACAAAGAATCGATAAATCAGTAATTTTATTTTAACTCGAAAATTTATTAACACAAATGGGAAGCGCTGGTTCTTGTGGAACAAAAAAGAAATACCCTCCTAGCAGCACCGAGGCTATGAAAACGAAGCCGTGAATCCGAATTCGACGCTCCACAAGACAAAACAAGCCAGATACCATATTGGTAAGCTAAATTCATCAATATAAACTCTTCTTAGGAATAACTTTTAACTTAATCATCGCCAATAATTAAAAACCTGAATTTGGGTAGAAGAGGATATTCTTGCATCGCCAACACTCCTCGCATGGTGTTCATATACTAACAACAATATCAATGTCATTGAGCTTCAAACAAAGCAGAGTTATGCAGCTTTCAAGGGAGCTCAAATCAAAGAAGGTGCTTTACTGAGTAATTAATATAATCTAACCCATTCACACCTTCAGGCGGATGGACTCATGTGAAGGAAATTCCAAATACAAAATTACTTGTTTCGCTGAATTTTGGAAATGCAGAATCAGCATATATGGAAATTTTTGACTTATCAAAGAAAGGACATGTTCAGAAAATCTACTCATTTGAGGAAGTTCGAGGAGGTAAAAGAATTCACTCGCAATTATCAGAATATCTGTGTTCAATTTTGCAATTTTATTAAATTTTCTTAGCGAAAATGTATTTTTCTCTCGTTCTTGGAATGGGAGACATGGCTTATAATTCACGAAGAGGTATTTTCGGTGCGATCTCACTCCTTGGGAAGGCGTCTTATCATCTGTTCGATATCGGCTATTCTGAACTGAAGCAGAGCAACTATAGTGTAAGGTTATTAAAAAAAGCGAAATGGCATCAACAGCGCAGTACTGCCTCGCCTGTCGATGGTAACTTTTGAGTTTTTGCCTTGACTAAGCTGTTGTCGGCATGTGCTTTTAGATAATGTTATCTCAGGTATCGACATTAATCCTACCGGAGAGACTGCGGTGACAATCGACAAGTATGGGACGTGCTAAGCAGTGATTATTGCCACTTTGAACTGAAAGTTGGTCGCAAATCAGGTAAATCATGCTCGCAGTTATTGCCGTTAAGTTTTCTTCATGAAACAATGAATTTCCTCGTATCCTTATGTTTCTTCCTTAGATTCCGTTGGACGGTGTCGATGGAGCACTAATCCTGGAGAGCATCTGTTATACGTGAAATATGATAGAAATAAACTTTATATCTTGGATGCCGAAAAGAAGTCCATAAACTTGATGAATTCGTATCCACTTGAAAAATTCTATGACTGTAATGAAACGGCTCTTTTTGCTTTTTGCCTCAAGCCTTATCTAAAAAGCCTACACATATTGGATTGATGTTTCCTCGAGCAATGGGAATCTGCTGGCATCAGGCGGTTGCGGAAACAATGTGCAGGTCTTTGACAAAAGAGAATTAGCAGTTGTCAAAAGCTTTGATGGTATACATTTCAGGTAACAAATTCTTTTTCCCTTTTAGTTTATTTGCTCTCATACTATCAATTTATAGGACCTATCAACTGCGTGCGATGGAATCCTAGCGGAGATTTACTTGCAACCGCTTCAGCTGATACTTTAGTACGACTTTTAGACTTTAAGTCTGGCAAGGTTATCCATACTGGAGCTACTTCAGATGAAAGTATAGTGTTAAAGTTGAAATATTCATCATCGATTCCAATCACTAGATGGTGCGAAATCTGTGTGTTTCATCTAAACAATGATGAATAGGAAATCAAATTGATTCAGAAAAGCGGACAACATAAATAATCTCGTTAAAGACTCATTGAAAAATGAAAATTAGATTATTAGAATTTTATTTACGTTTTTACTCTGATAATTTAGAACTCAACTTAATAAAAACATGGCTTTTTTTTAAACCAATAAAATCGTGATTTTGTTATGTTTTTTGGATTACCAATGGTATATTTCATTCCTCCAAGCTGCTGTGAATCCTCGTTAAGCCTAGGCGAAGTCGTACGGTCTATTATTGAGTGTGTGTCATCGAATTGGAGGTGGCAAAGAGCTGCTTTCTCATTATTAATTGCGTTTATAAAATGCTTTCCAAGATGTTGCAATAGAACATCAACATTTTTCTCATGATTAAAGAGGAGTGGTGAACAAAATAAGACTTGCCAAGTGGCACAAATACCTGAAGGAGTTCTTTGAGTTATATTTGGAGTTTAATCAAATATCAGAAACCACCAGCCAAACTTATCGGTAGTTCTAAGAGTTATTTATACAAATCATGAAGAAAATTAAAACTTTTTCATGTCGGGTTATATTTTTTAGATGAACTTGCTTATCAAAAGATGAAACAAATGGTGAATTCACGGCCAAACTGGATAAATGGCGAAAATTTAGCTTGAAAATTAAAATACGAACCTCAACGCATTAATCCAAAGATCTTAGATAATTTGGATAGTCAACCATGATTCTGATTTGCGGGTAATTGGTTATATTTCAATGCTACATTGACAATCCTCGTTCTCTAGAATTTTAATTATGACAATGATGTTAATTTCAGCTTCTTCTAGAATTTGTATTCATTGGTTGAATGCTCTTTCTTACTTATTTACTGTGTATAAAATCTATAGGGTTGGAAGCGCTGCAGACGGTAATATGATTTTCTTAGACATTCATATGAATTTCTCAACTCCAATATCCGGGATCGTTACTGTCCAAAGATGGCTGAGGATACGGATCAGGCCAATACATGGGATCATATTTTGGAACCATGTTATTAAGTTTTATCGTTTTACTCTCTTCTTCTAGAGTGAGTTTCTTCTCAACTTTACAGGATATGTCTAAATCACTTGAAACTCCTTCGATGCCATTATAATAGCATCGCATGTAGGCTCCATAGAATCTTACTCCATGTCCTCCATTCCGATCTTTTCCAGAAACCGCTAATCTTATTAGTTTAACGCTTTTACTGGCTGCATCAGTAAGTTTGAAACGTATCTCGACTTTCTTATTAGGCGTATCATCAGCTAAATGTACCTCTTGTTTGAAAACTTCTTTATTTTTCATGTCATAAGCTATCAAAGCAACAATGCCAAATGCACATCTTCCAGGTATTATGTGCATGTAGCACCCTCCCTTAAAGATGGCTCTCTCCGTAAGGTCTTCAATTGTAGGTTCTGGAGTGAGGAACTTTTTAACAGGAACTGTGTAGTGCATGCAATGTTCTTCTCGATGGGTCATAAAGCATTTGTGCTTTAGAGGGTGACCACCCTTAGCTTGGACAGTCCATCCATCGTCCTGGTTAGCCCAACCTTCTAAACCGTATTTACCATCGGAATTAAGAATGGCATTTCTGGAGAAAACGTATTTAGTTTCCAGCTCTGCTAGAGTCTTGGCCTGCGTTTCACTAATCCCAGGGCCTTCAGTCTTATACCTTAGGAGTAGTTTCTTGAAATAACTCCTGAGGTCTCTGTTGTATGGTTGATCAGGATTAACACATATCCTTCCTATCTGAATGAGGAATGGAAAAGTGCGCTGAAATATGCGAATGATCCTGCTGATTCTAAGGAGTTTCATGATGTCTTTGATGGTGAGGAATGCGAGGTGATTCTCAATGAAATAGATCAGTACTTTGACGTTTGAAGCGCGCTCCATGGTTGCTTAAATCTTATGTTTTACTTCAAAAGATTAATAAAAAGTATTTATAAAATCTGCTCGATTGCATGTAAATATCCTCTCTCATTAGCTCATCGGCGTTAGAATTAAAATTTTACTCTCGATCAAATCTAAGTATTTGACTCAAGTGTTATTTAAATAAATAAAATGTCTTGTCTCAGATACCGACCGCCAGCCAATATCGATTCAAAGCTAGCTCATTTTCAATTAAATCTTGTGTCACTGGCGACATTTAGTAAGATCTCATAGGTTCCGTATCTAGTAAACTGAGTAGTGTGATAAGAAGTGATTCACAAGATAGAAATTTTGTACATCTATGTGTGCAAGAAATAATTTCAATTGATTTGACCATTTGAAAGGCTTCGGACGCAATTAATCCGTCGTACTTTTTTGAGTTTTGTCTATCAAATACAATCTTTATGGAATAGATCGGATTTAGTTAAGGAAGAGGAGCATTGAAGAAGGACTTGCGTGTGATTTGTGGTTATTATTCCGGAAGCTTCCTTCCATTCTCTAACAATGCTCTTTTTGATGAAGGAAAGTCTGGTTACAAAATTGTTCGCCAAGTCCAAGTAGATTCATTTTTAATTTTTTTTTCATATTAAGAAATTTTCAAATTGAGTCATTACCTTCTCTACAGGAATCGACAGGTAGGAGGTCTTTCAATCAACAATAAGCATTTACTTATGAATCAATCCTAATTGTGCTTGCTCTTAGATTGTAAATTTTCAAGTTAACCGTTTCTATCTGATTTACATGCTAATTTGATTATTTCCCTTTATTTTAGTGCTGAGGGTATTTTCTTTCATTTATATTATAGTGAAGCGCTAAATAAATAAGTCTGATTTAACAATAACATTTTCTTGCGCATCTCTCTCTCTTGTGTCATTATTATTATCTATTGCCTCCGCAAAAGATTTATGTGCTTAAATAATGTTGGAAAACGTGCTTGAAATACATATTACTATAGTTTTTTGCTGTTATTACACAACAATAGTCTAACATTTAGACTTTTACAAGAAATGAATTTTGGGCAATTTTCAAGGCTAGATATAGACCTCCAAATATTCTAAATAATTCTTCCAGCTTCAAGCAAATGTTGTAACTCTTCAATTCTTAGAAGGTTATTTATATAGGTTGCTTTCTCTCTTGACATCTGTCATCTTTCAAAGAGATATAAATGTTTACCTCAGCCTCTGAAAATAAATGAGTAAGGCTTTCCCTGTGCAAATGGCTATATGTCGTATCAGGTGGCTAATGGAATTTGAAAAGAGGCTGAATGCTGGAGGAATTCTGTTAAATAATCCTGAGTTCTTCTTTGAGAATCTTCAAAATACTCTTACTTCTCATTTCAAACAAAGTCCTTCAATTAAACTAGTAAAATCAAACAATTTTATACAATTAATTTTCACATTTCTATTCCAGAGCAGAAATAATGGATTGCGCCTCAGATGTGTTGACCCTAATCACCATAGAGCAAGGTTTCAGAAGATATTTCAAGAAATTATACCTGAGATACAAGACTCAAGTACTTGAGAGGAATTCTCTGCAAGTCAAGATACTCAAAGATCTGGAAACAAAATACGTTCTCTCTGGCAATGCTATTCTCAATCCCTCAGGCAAATACAAATTACAAAGCTGGAAAATCGCTGCCAAAGGAGGATATGTGTGGAACGTCACAGTATGGAATTTTTCAAGTTTTGTAATCGCTTATGGGAAAGATCGATCGAATGCACTACACCGTCCCGATTGAAAAGTTCCTCACTCCAAGAATAACAGTCGAAGACCTCATGAGGAGCTATATTCAAGGGAGAATGCCACATTTCACGAGGTTGGCTTTGTGATGCTCATGGCCGAGTTTCATTGATGGCTTATGATGGGGCAGTTATTTAAACAAACAATGTTTGTAAGTAAGTCAGAAACGCCTATCAATAAAGTATCATTACTTGGAAATTTCAAGAAGAGAGAAATAATCTTCAGACGAACTGAAATAAGAGATAGAACCATTAAATTTTTACGGTTATCGCTTTATCTCCGTTGAAAGGGGTTCGGTATGACTGAAAACCTTTAATTTTTGAGCTTAATTACGAGTCCAGTTTTGATTCTTGCCTACATTAAGGCGTGTTTCGAGTTACGATAGACTCTAAAAAAATCCATCTTAGTTTATTTGAAACACATGACTTTGTGTCTGGGAAAACAATGCAATTAGACAACGATAATTGAGAACCAGCTTGATGAGAATGATTTTGCTGTACCTATTTTTTCTGTAGAAAGAATCATAAACCGCATACAATAGCTAACTGCCCACTTGTACCTCTAAAAGGCCGTACATCATCAACAGTGAAAACGCGTATCCTATGAAAAACATGATATATTTTGCTACTCCTGTTGTGCGAGTTATCGTGGTTTCAAGAAATTTTGATAGCTTGCCTCAAATATTGAGTAGGCGTAGGAAACTAGGAAATGCTGCCTCTGTGCTCCTTGCTACTCCTGAAGAAAGCGGCCGACATGGGAATAGCGAGTTTCACAATGAAATTCGCTTGAATAAGCTCCAAAATGAATACACTAACTGCCCAATCAATATCTCCAATCCTTTCATTGAGTGCAAAGAAAGAGTCACGGCCTCTTCAAACCAAGTTTGCCTCTCCAGACGTCTTATTTACACAACAGATTAAATGTAGGGCCTCCCGCGGTGGAGTTTGCTAATCTCATTGATCCTGGAATGATCGGACCAAGAGGTGCAGGTGAAGAACAAGATAAGTTCCTTTGTGATGAATTCGGGTGGGATAACTTGATGCGAAACACATCTGGACTTTCGGGCCTAATCATGAAGGTTTCAACATCCTCATCACGTCGACGCTACTAGAGAAGTGAGATAATTGGAAGAGTTTAGTATCAGCCTTCCAGTAGCGAACACTATGATTGAAGAAAACATAAGAGGAGTCCAGATGAACCTTCTCGATGTTGCAATGCATACAAATCATGTCCTGAGCTCGGGTCCAATTCCTACATACTGCCAGAAGAGCCTATTATTCTGCAGAACTTGCCGCTGAACCAATAATTCAAGAGCCAATCTTAGCTGAAATTGCTGTTCCTATTAGCACTATGAGCCGTGTCTACAAATACCTCAACGAGAGAGAAAGAAGTATCATCGTTGAAGAAATACCGATTCTTGGGACTTCTTTGAGCAAAGTTCAAGTTTTCTCACTTTCGAAGAGTTCTTTGTGAAAATTGATCAGAAAGCTTTAAAAAAAGCGACCACGGTGGGACTTGAACCCACAGCCTCTTGATTCGTAGTCAAGCGCGCTGCCATTGCGCCACGAGGTCATATTGATATCTTAAAGAGTTAACTCCTGTAAGACTCTCAAAGACTTTCTTCCAAATTGTACATCAAGAGAACATCAACAGCAAGTTCAAAAATTTATACTGAAATCATTACTGATCTCATATTCTACGCATTTCCAGATATTATTAATGAACAGCTGCATTTTTATTGTGCTGCATATGAAATACTGCGTCTTATTCATTGAAATTAGATAGTTAACAAAGTATACATGAAAATTTCCAATATAGGGGGTTAGCAAAACTAAGATTGCTTTATAAACGAATCCTTGTTTCTGGTTGATAGGTCTCCTACTTGTAGAGCAGGTAAGAACTCAATCTGCAATTATTAATTAGGCAAAAAAGGCAATGCCAAAGAGTTTCGTACTTTTAATCCGATTTTCGCTACGAGGAAGCAATGCTTTCGCGGACTGAAAAGACAGTTTATGGAATATTGAACATTAATGGATTTTTGTGAAATGTTTAATCCAGGAAGATTGTATGGAGTGGATGAGATGTCCCTGTGCCTAGGCTAACTTCGGGATGTTCTATAATAAAAATATATCTGCAGAATGATGGAGGTTTGTTGGACATGTTTTGGGCATTGGACATATTTTGGACAACTTTTTGTAAGGCACCGCTAGCAGTCTAGATCTGAAGAGCTTAGTTATGAACCTTTCAACCTGCTTTATCTCTCCTTGTCAGTGAAGAAAACGTTGTCCTTTAAAAATTTGGCTGAAAAATTAGTGAACTAATAAATTGTTGTTGAAGACCTTCGATAGTAAGGAACAACAATAATAGTCTCTCATAAGGATTGTAGAGAAATAGATTGAACAAAATCAACGATAACAAATACAAAAGGAGTTAGCCAAGTGTGGAGTTACTATCTAATATTGCTTTGTGAGGTTTTCATTAAATATGCGAATCTGAAAATTGAGAGGATGTTTGTTTTATATTAAAGATATAGGATCTATTTTCGATGAAATTGAGAGAAACAGAGAATGAATAAAATGAAGATGTATAAAAAAGCGACACCATCGGATCTATATTTTTTTTCTCTATAGATAGTTCCTTACTTATTGTCTGTTTTGTGATATAAATATTATTATATCCATAAAAGATATTAATATGATGAAATATTAATAAAATGAATTATTAATAAAATGGGAGAATTAGATCCTAATTTTACGAATGATTTAAGGTGTTGTCCAATTTGCTTTATGCTAGAGTGCCTGATCTCTGTAGCCCTCAGATTCCTCAGATGTCTAGCTTCTTTTTGATATCCTTAATTTCGCCTAAGACTTTCTTCTTGAGGTCAGCTATGTCCTTCGACAAATTTTGAACTGTATCTGCGGTTATAGTTGTGGCGTCATCTTCTTGGGTCTGAAAATAATGTAGATATTCAAAGCATCTAATAAAGGTCCATTATCGAAGTCCTCCATTTTCAAATCCACGAATTGATCAAGAAGCCAATCTTGATTTGCTTTTTCTGTAGAAA